>ENA-OQIG01000070-OQIG01000070.1-human-gut-metagenome-genome-assembly--contig:-NODE-70-length-58748-cov-15.816994_pt1 | contig 58748 bp, 61 predicted proteins | sample MGYA00242576_ERZ504741 | MGnify/ENA primary metagenome ERZ504741 (study PRJEB26092, sample SAMD00036436) | human gut metagenome | host: Homo sapiens | study: EMG produced TPA metagenomics assembly of... | reverse complement strand
AATGAGGAATGATGTATAGTATTTGCGAGAGACACCTTCTTTCGTAAATGTTGCAAATGTTTGTTTTGGCACTTTCATTATACAACACATGGAATCGAGGTGTCTTTCTTTTATGCAAAATCACGAACTTGCTCATTTATAGAATCAATATTAAATGTAACGCATTATCCTGTTGTGACGGAGATTTCCATAACAAAAACGGGTCTAAATATAATGGTATATCTTCATCTAAAAATGGAATAGCAAAATCAACTTCTTCCTGTGTAATGGGAACATTATAATAATCAACTAACCGTGGTCTTACTATTGTCATTAAATTTCTCCTTATATTATTTCAAAATGCTTCAACGCATCCTTTATCGCTTCCACTTTTTTCGCCGTAGGATGCTTTCTCGGCTGTTTCAATTCTTCTACCGCATTAGGAGCATCGTACATTGGCAAGCCTAAATCTCTCTTTACCTCTGCGATATATGCGGTATGTACCTTGAAGCCGTATTTAGCTTCTATGTACTCCTTTATCATTTTGTAGGTCACTCGTTCTTTGGGCTTATATTCTTCGGCTCTTTTAGCGATATTATCAAGCGGAACTTTTCCCTCACCCTCGCCAAACTCAACTTTTACGTTGATATGTCCGTCTGGCTTTTTGTGGGAAAGCAGTACTACCGTCTCCACATGCACCGTCTGCGAAAACTGATCAACCGCCCTCACTTTCACAAGTTCATACCCATTCCCACACAGATACTTCAGATCCCGTGCCAGTGTGGCAGAATCACAGCTCACGTACACAATCCGCTCCGGCTGCATCTGCACCATAGTCTCAAGCAGAGATTCCTCGCAGCCTTTCCGCGGCGGATCCACCACGATCACGTCAGCGTGGGCCTGTTCTCCCGGATGTGCCTTGGCATAATCCGCATAATATCCCGGCAGAACCTCTTCTGCTTTTCCAACATAAAACTTTGCATTCTCGATTCCATTGATCTGCGCATTTTTTCTGGCGTCCTCGATGGCCTGAGGAATGATCTCCACACCGTAGACTTGTTTCGCCTTCTGCGCCAGAAACAGGGATATCGTTCCGATTCCACAGTAGAGATCCCAGACCGTCTCATCTCCTTTTAAGTCTGCATACTCCAGTGCAAGTCCGTACAATTTCTCTGTCTGCACTGGATTGACCTGGAAAAAGGACAGTGGAGAGATCTGATATTTGATTTCACCGATATAATCTGTAATAAATGCCTGTCCCCACAGCACTTCATAAGAATCTCCCATGATCACATTGGTGTTTTTCTGATTCACACTGATCGTGATACTGGTCATTCCTTCGATTTTCTGCAGTAATTCAACCAGTTTTTCACAATGAGGGATTTTTTTTGCGTTGATGACAAGACAGACCATAATCTCTTTGGTTGTAAAGCCATACCGGATCAGGACATGACGAAGTAAGCCTTTCCCTGTTTTTTCATCATATGGCTCCATCTGATATTGCTCCATAAATGACAGGATGGTTTCCAGAATCTCCTGATTCTGCTCTACTCCCAGTGCACAGTCTGTATTTGCAATAATATCGTGAGTACGGCCTGCATAAAACCCTGTCACTGTCACTCCATTTTTATCTTTTCCAAACGGGAACTGCGCCTTATTTCTGTAGTGAAATGGGATTTCCATTCCCACGATCGGATCTGCAATTTTTTCCAGCAGTTCTGGCGAAAAGCCGCCGATCCTCTCCAGATTTCCCAACACTTTTCTGTTTTTAAACTCCAGCTGCTTCTCATAGGAAATCTGCTGAATCTGACATCCTCCGCACTGTCTTGCGAATTTACACTTCGGCTCCACTCTGTCTTTGGACGGTTCGATAATCTGTATCATTCTCGCATATCCATAATTTTTCTTGACTTTCATAATTTTTGCTTCCACCACATCACCGATGACCGCATCCTTGATAAACAGCGTATAGCCGTCAATTTTTCCGATTCCTTCCCCGTTCACTCCGATATCTTCAATCGTCACCTTTACTACATCATTCTTCTGCATCTGTTTTTCTCCTTTATCTGAAAAAAGAGGGCGCACAAAATTTCTTTTGGTCACCCTCTTTTGTTTCTCTGTCTCTAAATGGAACTTCTTCTCAGGTTTGACTCAAACATCCGGTTGTAACCCAGCCAGTCATTTCCCGGTTTATTTTTAAAGATCTCCGTCAGAGTCTGCATCTTGGCATCTGCATTATCTGCCGATTCAATGCCATCGCTCTGCGAGGGCCGGCTTTTTCGGAGAACCATACTCCAGCTCCCCATGATGGGAAATAATACAATGCTTCAATTCACTTCCCAGTTTTTCCGGAAATCCCGGAATCTCTCTTATCGCATCATTCATCATCTCAACACCAATGATGATGTGCCCCAGAAGCTGTCCGTCATCCGTATAATCATTATCCGGAAATGCAGAAAGCTCTTTTGTCTTTCCAATATCGTGGCACATTGCCGCCGTATAAAGAAGATCTCTGTTCAAGATTTCATAGGTGTCCGCAAAATACCGACACATCTTCACAACACTTAACGTATGCTCCAGAAGTCCTCCTGCAAATCCGTGATGAACTGTTTTTGCCGCAGAATGTCCTTTAAACACGCGGATAAACTCCTCATCTTTCACAAAATAATATTCCAGCAACTGACGCAGCCACGTGTTGGAAATTCCACGGATAAATCCGAGCAGCTCTTCATACATACTGTCCACACTCTTCTCAGAAGTCGGCATATAATCCGCCGGATTGTATTCACCCTCTTCTGCTTTTCTGATCTGACGGATGTTCATCTGCAGACTTCCGTTATAACTTGTCACATCACCAAATACTTCGATGAAATCCTTCTCATCATACTCTGCGATCCCCTGAGAATTCGGATCCCATACTTTTCCATCCAGTGTTCCCGTCTTATCCTGTAAAATCAGATTGTCATAAGGCTTTCCGTTTCTTGTCTCCGCGGAACGTTTTCCTTTACACAGGTATACATTCCTGATTGTCTCGCCTTCATGTAAATCCTTGATATATCTCATAATAATTTTGTTTCCTCTCTATTTTTGCTATTCTTTACTCACGGCTGTCAAGTACCAGCTGAAACGAAATCTCCACGTATCCTCCTGCACCGAGACGTTTTCCCTGAATCCGGATCGTATCTCCCGCTTTACACTTCTGAAGTACCTTTTCATACTGAGCCATAGAGCAATCTCCTCGCCGTCCACAGACTGGATTACATCACCGCTCTGGATTCCCGCTGCCATTGCCGGAGAGTTCGCCTGTATCTGGGTCACATACATTCCGGACGGCACCTGCTTTGATTCCGAAATATCACTGCTGACCGTCACTCCGTAAATCCCTGCATAGGGAACCGACTGACTGTTTAAAAGCAGTTCCATGATCGGTTTTAAATCAGAAATCCCATATGCATTGGCAGTATGACCCTGATTCTCTGTCCAGATCTCGGAATCAATGAGCCCGATGATCTCCCCGTCCAGATTACACAGAACACCGGAACTAAAATCCGCTGACGGAATATCTGTCGCCAGAACGCTGAATGTATGATCCGGAATTGCTTTTTCGTGTGCATTAGACTGATCATACCATATCCTGTTCCATCTGAATATCCAAATGTATCTCCAAGGGCGATCACCGGATCTCCCTCTGCCACTATATTTGAATTTCCGAGAGCCGCTGTTTTTATCTCATCCCACGTGCTTTCAGAAATCAGGTTTCTTCTGACACCAAACACCGCCAGATGACTGTTTTTATCCTGCTTTTTCAGCGATGCTTCACAGGTGCTGCCATCTGAAAACTGCACATTCCAGACAGTGGATTCCCCGCAGACAGAATTGTTGCTGAGGATCAAAAGCTCCTGTCCATTGTCTGCTGCGATCAGCCCTGTACATCCCATATCTTCATTATTTACATCCTTTGTAAGATTCGCCGCATCCTGCTCACCCCTGACCGTGACCACACTTTTTGCAGCCTCTGCTGCAATCTGGTAAACACTCTGCATCATGGCTTCATAATCTTCTGCTCTCAGACTCTTCTCCTGCGAATCCTGCTCCTGCGCCTCGTCTTCTTCCGGATGCGTCTCTTCACTGTCTTCCGGAATGGTCACAGTTTTCGGAGATCCCGGAAATAAGTTCTGTACCCACGGATTCAGGGCATAGAAACCCAGACAGGCAAACGCACCTACCACGATTCCGTAAACAGCCAGTTTCAGAAGCTGTTTTCTCACCTGTTTTCCGGTGATCGGTTCCGGCTTGATCGTCTCCTGCAGAAAAGAAAAACTATCCTCTTTTTGCTCTTCATTCAAGTCTTTGGGGGACTTTTCTTTTGGGTCTTCATTCCACGGCATAATTGCTAATCTCCTCTGCTGTATAGTATAACCGATTCCCCCGGATTGTTCAATATTTATCCTTTTCATTCCCCCACAAATAAGGTAAAATATAGCTGTGAGTTCGAATTATAAAAGGTGAAAGAATATGAATCAAAAAACATTGACAAAATTAGAATATTATAAAATCACTGCGCTTTTGGAGAACAGGCTTCTTCCATGCGCGGAAAACAGCTTTGCCGCAAGCTGAAACCGATGACCGATCCGGAAAAGATCAACACTGCACAGGAGCAGACCGAAGCGGCATTTACACGGATCGTCAAAAAGGGACGCATCTCTTTTGGCAATGTATTCCCCATCGGAGAGTCTTTAAAACGTCTGGAGATTGGCGGTGCACTTGGATGCGGAGAGCTTCTTCGCATCTGCAAAGTTTTACAGAATGCCGGAAAAGTAAAGGCTTACGGACGTCACGACACACAGGAAGAGCTTTGTGACTGCCTGGATGTCTATTTTGAACAGCTGGAACCTCTGTTTCCTCTGACTGCCGAGATTGAGCGCTGTATTCAGGGGGAAGACGAGATCAGCGATGATGCCAGCAGCACATTAAAGAATATCCGCCGCAGCATCGGACACATCAACGATAAAGTTCATGCAACTCTGACAAATCTGGTGAACGGTTCTCTGCGCACCTATCTGCAGGATCCGATCATCACCATGCGCGGAGACCGCTACTGTGTTCCGGTCAAAGCCGAGTATCGCAGTCAGGTCAACGGGATGATCCACGATCAGTCCTCCACCGGTTCTACACTGTTTATCGAGCCGATGGCAGTCGTAAAACTGAACAACGACCTCAAAGAACTGTATGCGAAAGAACAGGAAGAAATTCAGGTCATCCTCGCCCGTCTCAGCGAAGAGACCGCGCAGTATATTGAAGAGATCCGCACGGATTACCGTATTCTGACGGATCTTGATTTTATCTTTGCCCGCGGTGCACTGGCACTTTCTATGAATGCCAGCCGTCCGATCCTCAACACAGATGGACGCATTCACATCCGTGAGGGAAGACATCCTCTTCTGGATCCGAAAAAAGTAGTTCCGATCACGGTTTCTCTGGGAGACGATTTTTCTCTTCTGATCATTACAGGACCAAATACCGGCGGAAAGACGGTATCTTTAAAAACCGTAGGACTTTTTACCCTGATGGGACAGTCCGGCCTTCACATCCCTGCCAGAGACCGTTCTGAACTGGCAGTGTTTAAACAGGTCTATGCAGATATCGGAGATGAGCAGAGCATTGAGCAGAGCTTGAGTACCTTCTCTTCTCATATGACAAATATTGTCTCTTTCCTGCATGATGTAGATGAGAATTCTCTAGTTCTGTTTGATGAGCTTGGAGCCGGAACGGATCCTACCGAAGGAGCCGCGCTGGCCATCGCCATTCTCTCCTACCTGCACGGACGTGGAATCCGCACCATGGCTACCACTCATTACAGTGAATTAAAGGTTTACGCACTTTCCACTCCCGGAGTTGAGAATGCCTGCTGTGAGTTTGACGTAGAAAGTCTGCGCCCGACCTACCGCCTTCTGATCGGAATCCCGGGAAAGAGTAATGCATTTGCAATTTCCGGTAAGCTCGGCCTTCCGGATTATATCATCGAAGATGCCAAAACCAGACTTTCCGAACAGGATGTCTCATTTGAGGATCTGATCTCAGATCTGGAGACAAGCAAGCGCACGATTGAAAAAGAACAGGAAGAGATTGCAGCATATAAAAAAGAAATCGAAGCACTGAAAAGTCAGGCGCAGCAAAAACAAGAACGCATTGAGGAACAAAGAGAGCGGATTCTTGCCGAAGCCCGCGAAAAGGCAAATACAATCCTGCGCGATGCCAAAGATGTGGCTGATGAGACGATTAAAAATTTCCGCAAATTCGGAAAAGAAAATATTTCAGCCGCCGAAATGGAAAAAGAAAGAGAACGTCTGCGCAAGAAGATGAAGGAAAATACCGCATCTTCATCTTTGAAAGTACAGAAACCGAAAAAGGAATACAAACCAACTGATTTCAAACTCGGAGAATCTGTAAAAGTACTGAGCATGAATCTGACCGGAACCATCAGTTCCCTTCCGGATTCCCGCGGAAATGTGACAGTGCAGATGGGAATTTTAAGATCTCAGGTTCACATTTCAGATCTGGAGATTATCGAAGAGGCGAATCCTTATGCACCAAAATCATTCAAACGTACGTCAAAAGGCAAGCTGAAAATGAGCAAATCTCTGTCCGTGAGCCCTGAAATCAATCTGCTTGGAAAGACTGTAGACGAAGCAGTTTCTGAGCTGGACAAATATCTGGATGATGCTCTGCTGTCCCATTTAAGCACAGTGCGGGTAGTACACGGAAAAGGAACGGGAGCACTCCGAAAAGGAATTCACGAATTCCTGCGCCGTCAGAAGCATGTTAAGTCCTACCGTCTCGGGGAATTCGGAGAAGGAGACGCCGGCGTCACGATCGTGGAGTTAAAATAAACGGGGTTATAAGAGAGGAGTATTTATGATTGCAAAACAGAAAATTTTAATTGTGGACGATGATGAGAATATCGCAGAACTGATCTCGCTCTATCTGATGAAAGAGTGCTTTGATACGAAAATTGTGTCAAACGGGGAGGATGCGCTGTCTGCCTTTGAGACATATCAGCCAAACCTTGTTCTTCTGGATCTGATGCTTCCGGGAATCGACGGCTATCAAGTCTGCCGGGAACTGCGCGCCAAATCACAGGTACCGATCATCATGCTCTCTGCAAAAGGAGAAGTATTTGACAAAGTACTGGGACTGGAGCTGGGGGCAGATGACTATATCATGAAGCCGTTTGACTCCAAAGAGATGGTAGCACGAGTGCGTGCTGTCCTGCGCCGTTATCAGCGGTCAAGCCGGAAGCACCTGCCGCAGAAAAGGTAAAATGTGTCGAGTACGACGGACTTACCATCAATCTTACAAACTATTCCGTACTGTGCGACGGCCAGAACGTTGACATGCCTCCAAAAGAACTGGAGCTTTTATACTTTCTGGCTGCTTCTCCAAATCAGGTATTTACAAGAGAACAGCTTTTGGATCAGATCTGGGGCTATGAATACATCGGCGACACCCGCACAGTAGATGTTCATATCAAACGTCTCCGCGAAAAGATCAAAGATCATCCGGGCTGGGGACTGAGCACCGTATGGGGAATCGGTTACAAATTCGAAGTAAAATAAACAAAAAAGGATGGATACTATGAAAAGTACACTGCGTTTAAAATTTATCATGCTGTATATTATCTTTGGATTTCTCAGTATTTTCACGGTATCCCTCTTGTCGAATCAGCTTCTGCTCAATAAACTGGAACAGGATTCCTCACAAAATATGTACCGGATTGCAAATCAGACTGCGACCTCCTACCTGCCCTCATACTTTTCAAATGATCTTTCAGCCTGGTCTGTTCATTCTCAGCTGCAGGCCATGCAGCTGTATCTGAACGCGTCCGTCTGGTTTGTCAAAACAGACGGCACACTGATTACTTCTGCCCCTCTGGATGGAATCGAAGCCCCGGAACAGATCCTGGAATTCGACCTGCCGAGATTGGAAACAATCAGTTTATCTCCGGAAATTATCATGGATACTTTGAGGAAGATGTAATCACTGTCATGGCACCTGTCACCCAGGATTTTTCCGTGCAGGGCTATCTTTTGATCCATCGTCCGATCGAAAGCCTGAAGCAGACATGCCATTCTCTGATCCTGCCGGTATACATTACGATGGCCGTGATCTATCTGCTGTCCTTTCTCTTTCTGATTGGGTTTGAATTTTTTGTATTCCGTCCACTGAGACAGATTACAGAAGCGGCAACTCAGTATGCATCCGGAAATCTGACCTATGAGATTCCTGTAACAACGCACGACGAGATGGGATATCTTTCTGCTTCTCTGAATTACATGTCCTCACAGCTGAAGGATATGGAGGAATACCAGAAAAAGATTGTAGCGAATGTCTCTCACGACTTCCGTTCTCCGCTCACCTCGATCAAAGGCTATGTGCAGGCGATGACTGACGGCACGATTCCGCCCCAGCTGCATCAGAAATATTTAAATATCATTCTCTTTGAGACGGAACGTCTGACAGATCTGACACAGGATCTTTTGACTCTCAACGAGTTTGACCGGAATGAAATGATCCTGGACAAGACAGAGTTTGATATCCAGCAGATGATCAAGAACACTGCCGCCTCTTTCGAAGGCACCTGCACAAGCAAACGGATTTCCATTGAGCTTCTGCTTCTGGCAGGCAATATTCTCGTGTATGCAGACCGACGGAAGATTCAGCAGGTTCTTTACAATCTCATTGATAATGCGATCAAATTCAGCGGAAACGACTCTTCGATCACGATTGAGGTCACCGAAAAGAATGAGAAGGTTTTTGTTTCTGTCAAGGATACCGGAATGGGAATTCCAAAAAAAGAACTGAATAAAATCTGGGAACGCTTTTACAAGTCCGACCTGTCCCGCGGAAAGGATAAAAAAGGAACCGGTCTCGGACTTGCCATCGTCAAAGAGGCCATTCAGGCTCACGATGAACATATCAATGTCATCAGCACAGAGGGCGTTGGCACAGAGTTCATCTTCTCTCTGACGAAGGTTTAAATCCTTACAGGTCTCTTTTGTTAAATATGAAAACAGCTGCTGCAAGATTCACGATACCAACAAGCAGTGTGACTGCAATCGCCGCAAAATAGTCCTTGATATCAACACTTCCCGCAAGCAGAGGTACCCCATCCAGCAAATGGATCGGGAGTGCCTCTTTTATTTTCGGAATGAAGCTTAAAATATAGCAGAATGCAAATCCGCCTCCTACACCGAGTAACGCAGATGCTGCTGTATTACAGCAGACAGACGAAACAATGGATTCAGACGACACTTTGCGTGATAAAATCAACCTTAATTCTATTCGCTAAATCCATAATTTTTGAATCAATGAGTTTTATTGTCTTCTGGAATTCTTCATCGCTTTTTCCCGTAGGATCCTCTAATCCCCAATCCTCCCTGTGCCTGCATGAAACAGTCGGGCAGTTCACATTACATCCCATTGTGATCACAATATCTACAGGAGGGATATCTGACAACAGCTTTGAGTACTGTGTTTCTTCCATATCAATCTGGTATATTTCCTTCATTAAGCGAACTGCATCCTGATTGATCTGCGGTTTCGTTTCTGTTCCGGCAGAATAACTTTCAAAGACATCACTTGCAAGATATTTACCAAGCGCTTCCGCAATCTGACTGCGACATGAGTTGTGAACACATATAAAAGCCACTTTCATTTTATCCATATCTGTTACGCCTCCTTCTCTTCCAATATTCTTTTTAATTCATTCTTCCTTTTTTTCAAATAATTCCATAATTCACGTTCTCCTTTAAATAAATACTGCGCTGAAGATATTAAAAGTATAACCGACAATAATAATCCCTGCCGTGCATATCCCAATAAATAATACCAGTAATTTTGGTTTTACAGCTTTTTTCAGCATGATCAAAGACGGCAGACTTAATGTTGTTACTGCCATCATAAATGATAAAATTGTTCCCAGCTCTGCACCTTTTGATAACAAAGCTTCTGCAACAGGGATTGTACCGAATATATCCGCATACATCGGGATTCCAACCAGCGTTGCTAAAATCACACCAAAAGGATTCCGACTTCCCAAAACACTCTCGATCCAACTTTCCGGAATCCAGTTATGGATCACTGCTCCTATTCCTACCCCAATCAGAATGTATGGAAATACTTTTTTAAAAGTTCCTATCACCTGCTTTTTGGCATATTGTACCCTGTCTTTTTTGGTTAATGTCGGTGAACTGATATCAACACTTCTTGCATTTTTTACAAAATCCTCTACATATTTTTCCATATGCAGTTTTTCAATCAATGTCCCGCCGATAACCGCAATGACCAGCCCGAGAATAACATAAGCCGCTGCAACTTTCGCTCCAAAAATACTCATCAGCAATACAAGACTTCCCAGATCAACCATAGGAGAAGAGATCAAGAACGAAAAGGTAACTCCCAATGGCAATCCGGCACTTGTAAATCCGATAAACAACGGAATGGAAGAACAGGAACAAAAAGGAGTAACTGTTCCCAGTAGAGCGGATATCACATTTGCTCCTATTCCGTCAAATTTTCCTAAAATCTTCTTACTTCTTTCCGGTGGAAAATAACTCTGGATATATGAAATCATAAAAATCAACAAGCATAACAAAATTGTAATTTTGACCACGTCATACAGAAAAAATTGAATACTTCCGCCCAGGCGGCCGCCGATATCCACACCTGCCACAGATAATACATCGCCGATCAACAGATTCAGAAACTTCATCCCCAGTATCTGATCCTGAAAAAATATCCAGATTGTATTTAAAAATTCCAAAAAATCACTCCTCTTCTTTGATATATCAACTTTTTTTTGATGTATTGAGGTTTTATAAAAGCCATCCGAAGATGACCTCTATCAACAGCATTTTGACTGCTTTTCACTTTCTGGTGTTGTCAGTTCCAACAGACGTCTGGAAGCATACTCACTTCCACTTTTACTGAGACTGTAATGTGTCCATTTTCCTTCTTGCCTGCTGACTACCAGCCCTGACTCGCAAAGTATTTTCATGTGATAGGATAAAGCGGACTGTCCGATATTCATATACTCAATTAAAACACAGGCGCACTTTTCACCGCTTTTCAAATGGTTTAAAATCGCCAGTCGTTTTTCATCACAAAGTGCTTTGAAAATCTTTACATCTTTTGAATAATCATCCATACCCTTCACCTTACATCAAATATTTTTGATATGTGTATCATACCTCTGAATGCATCTTTTGTCAATATATATATCAACTTTTTTTAATATGTCTTTTTACCCGATCCAATCTTCATGCAATACTTTCATTCCCATGAAGTCCCTTCCCTTGGATCCATGGAAATCGCTGCCGGATGTACAAAATAACTTTGCATCCTGCACCACCCTATATATCCATTCTTTTTCAGAAGAATCAAATGCTGAATAATTTGCTTCTATTCCGTCCAGACCGCACGTTTTTAAATATTGCAGAATCACCTGAATTTCTTCTTTTTCCAATTTTCGTTTTTCAAAATTGCGATAAACAAAGAGGGGATGTGCCCACACAGCACGTCCCCCGGCTTTATGAATCAATCGGATTGCCTGCTCTATTGAAATATTAGCGGCATTCAACAAAGACTCAAACACTTCCAGAACCCTCTGTTTTCGCGCCTCCAGTGCTTTGATCAGATCCGGATCATTCTCATCAAAGCCATAGCCGAGCAGATGAATGGAAAATGGCAGAGAAACCGCATCCGGAGTCTTCTCCTGGCATGTAAATTCAATCCCGGAAATAAATGTGATCCGATCTCTGCTAAGCATCCTTGCTTTTTGGATTCCGTCAATCGTATCGTAATCCGTCAGAGAAAACCTTGTGATCTTCTTCTCCAACAACATAGGAAGAATCTCTTCTATTTATAGAGCATATTTTTAATGGACGCATCTTCCATATTCTCGTTTGTCACCCACACATATCCTGTATCCACAAGAGCTTCGTTTCCTGTCTGAAGGATACTCCTTGCTGCTGCCACTACAGAAGCATAACCAATTCCAAATGGATTCTGCACTGCAAGCCCTTCAATCTCCCCATTTTTCAATGCCTCGATCTGAGCTTCTCCGGCATCAAATCCTGTAAGAACAATTTCATCTGTCTTTTCTGCCTCTTTCAAGGCTGACAATCCAAGCTGCACTGCCGTAACATTCGTTCCGAACATTCCTTTGAGATTTGGATGCTGTTCCATATAATACAGGATCACATCTTCATCGCTGAGATCATCTGCTGTGATCTCTGGTTCCTCTGCCTTCTTTGCAGCATTCTTTTGCTCTGCAATCTCTTTTTTCAGATCATCCATCTGTCACAGTAAATCGTATCTACAATCTGCACATTCGGATGTCCGCTCTTGATTTCTTCCTGAAATCCTGCCAAACGCTCTTTTGCCGCTTCCGAATTACTGTCAGACGCCAGAAGCAGAACCTCTCCCGCATCCTCAATTCCATTGCACAGCTGATATGCGACTGTTTTTGCAGCCTCTGTATTGTTCGTCTTTACAGTACACTGGATTCCCTGATACGTATTTCCGGAGTCCAGAGCAATGACCGGAATCCCATTCTCTGCTGCCGCATCAAACTGTACCTTACATGCATCCTCATCAATACTTGCGATTCCTAACGCATCCGGATACCGCGCCAGTTCTTCATCCAGAATATTGACCTGTTCATCAATATCCTCTCCGTCCGGTGCATTAAAGGTTGCCTTGATCTTATCTTCCCCACTATATCCAAGAGTCTTATTCAGATCCTTTACCGCCTGTTCCACACCTTTTTTTACTTCTTTCCAATAAGACGAGCTCTCATCCTTTCCGATGATCGATATATAAGTACCCGGCTCCAGATTAAGCCCCTGTATATTGCTGTAAGCTGCCGGTGTCACAAAATCCAGATTAGCCTGATACGAAGGCTCCTCAGTCTTATCTCCTGTAAAAGTCGGAGTCTCCTCCTTTTTGCTGCAGGCACTGGCTGCCAGGGCAACACACAAGATCGCCGGTATCACTGCTCTTAATTTTCTTGTCATATCAAAACCTCCAGTATAAACTGTCTTTTCACAATAGCTTATCCCCCTTATGCATCCCGTAATACATGCTTTCGGCGGCGGACTTCGTCCGATAAGGTATACTATACACGATTTCTGTGAAAAAAAAAGAAAGATTTTCTTAATTTTCGAAAAATTTTATATTTTTACTCTTTAAATTGCATTTGATTTTAACCATAAATTCACAATGATAATGCTTGTATATTTTCCTCATTTGTATTAGAATGTTGGTAACGGTAACGGTAATCCTTTATCGTAATTCCAAAGAAGGAGGATACATATTATGGCACACGTAATTAGTGATGAATGTGTAAGCTGTGGTTCTTGCGAAGGCGAATGTCCAGTAGGAGCTATCTCCGAAGGCGATGGCAAATACGAAATCGATGCTGATGCTTGCGTTGACTGCGGAGCATGTGAAGCTGCCTGTCCTACAGGTGCTATTTCAGCAGAGTAATTTTTAATATTTGCGAGTGATCACAAGCATGAAAAGAGCATTTTGAATCTCAGATTCAGGATGCTCTTTTTCATATCCTTAAAATCGCTGCTGTTCCCAGTAATCTCAAGTCACTTCCTGACACAATTTGACGAACGGTTTCTAAGGCGTTTTACACCCCCTCATGCTATAATAATACCGAAAACAGATCATAGGAGGTATATTTTAATGGGCGAGGTCAGATTTATGATTTCTGAAGCGGCAAAACAGGTTCATGTAGAATCTCACGTTCTGCGTTACTGGGAGGAAGAGCTTGAGCTTGTCATCGGACGCACAGAAATGGGACATCGATATTATACCGAAGATGATATACAACTCTTTTGCTGTATTAAAAAACTAAAAGATGCCGGAATGCTTTTAAAGGACTTAAAGCCTCTCATTCCGGAATTAAAATCAACCAAACTGAAGCTTCAAAAGACAGAGGCATTAAAAAAAGCAGCTCTGAAAAAAGAAACGGCCGCCTCGACTGTTTCAGCTCCTGCTGCGGTTTCCGCTCCGGCGGCTGTGTCAACTCCAGCAGCCATCTCCGAAGCAGAAGTCGTGCCGGTCACTCAACTGGAACAGGTCCGTTCTCTAATCGGAGATGTATTGACAGAGGTCGTCGTGTCCAACAATGAAGAATTAAAAAAAGACATCAGTAAGTCTGTCACTACTGATGTCATACGAGAAATGGACTTCCTCTTCCAGGCAAAAGAACGGCAGGAAGAAGAACATTTCCGCAAACTGGACACGCTGATCCGCCAGCAGCAGGCGAACCGCAAAGAGGCGGCCCGCGAACATCCGCTCGGCAGATTAAAAAATATGTTCAATCACTGCTGATCCTGACGAAGTTCATTTCCAAAACGGGTGTACTGCGGCATCCATGCCAGTCTGACGGTTCCAACCGGACCGTTTCTCTGTTTTGCAATGATGATTTCCGCAATATTTTTGTCTTCTGTATCAGGAATATAATAATCCTCACGATAGATAAACATACAGACATCGGCATCCTGCTCGATGGCTCCGGACTCACGAAGGTCGGAAAGCATCGGGCGTTTGTCCGTTCTCTGTTCTACCGCACGGCTCAACTGAGACAATGCGATCACCGGAACATTCAATTCTCTTGCCAGTCCTTTTAGAGAACGGGAGATCTCGGAAATCTCCTGCTGACGGCTTTCATTGCTTCTTCCACCACTTCCGCTCATCAACTGCAGGTAGTCGATGATGATCAGATCCAGACCGTGCTCTAACTTGTACTTACGGCACTTGGAACGCATCTCTGTAATAGAAATACCCGAAGTATCGTCAATGATCAGTTTTGATTTTCCGATCGTACCGGCACCTTCGATCAGTTTTTCCCAATCCGAATCTTTCAGGTTTCCGGTTCTCAGTATCTGCGCATCCACATGAGCCTCCAAAGAGAACAGACGATTTACAAGCTGTTCTTTGGACATCTCAAGACTGAAGATGGCAACGGCCTTCTCCTGACGGAACGCCACATGCTGGGCAATGTTCAGTACAAACGCTGTCTTTCCCATAGACGGACGCGCCGCCACCAGGATCAGATCCGAACGCTGCAGACCGGAGAGTTTGTAATCCAGATCAATGAAGCCTGTCGGAATTCCGGTTACCGTTCCTTTTGTCTTGGATGCTTTCTCGATCACTTCCAAAGCATTTAACACAACCTGCTTAATTGGCGTATATTCCTGGCTGTTGCCATGCTGTGCCAACTCAAAAATCCGCTTTTCCGCAGCATCCATGATCACATCCAGCGGTTGATTCTCCAGATAACAGTTGTTTGCAATCTCTTCATTGATCTTGATCATCTTCCGAAGAGTTGCTTTTTCGCGGACGATCTCTGCGTAGTACTTAATATTTGCCGAGGTCTGGGCGTTGACCAGAAGTTCTCTTGCAAACTCCAGTCCGCTGATCTCCGGCGGAGCATTTTTCTCTTTCAAATGCTCCTGCAGTGTGATCAGATCCACCGGCTTCCCTGCCTGAAACAATTCTACCATCGCGTCAAACAGCATTCCGTATGCACTCTGATAGAAATCCTCCCCTGTAAGCATCTCAGCTGCGACCATAATTGCATCTTTATCCATCAGCATGGCGCCCACAACCGCCTGCTCCGCTTCTGTGCTGTGGGGCAATATTCGTTTAATCGCTGCTTCCATAAACTCTATTTCCCCTTATGCTTCTTTCACGGAAACATTCAACTCTGCTGTCACTTCCGGATGCAGTTTTACAGATACGATATGTGTTCCCAGTGTTTTGATCTGCTCTTTCAGCTGAATCTTCTTTTTATCAATATCCAGATGCATCTGCTCTTTGACTGCCTCTGCAATCTCCTTGCTGGAAACAGAACCGAATGTTCTTCCGCCTTCACCGACTTTCATGGTAAGTACGACTTTTCCTGCTTTGAGTTCCTCTGCCAGTTTTTTCGCTGCATCCAGGTGCTCCTGTGCAACCTTGGCTTCATTGTTCTTCTGCAGCTTCAGGTCATTGAGATTTTTCCCGTTTGCTTCTACCCCAAGCTTTTTCGGCAGAATAAAGTTTCTCGCATATCCGTCATTTACATTGACAACCTCTCCTTTTTTTCCAAGAGCTTTTACATCCTGTAATAAAATCACTTTCATTTTATATATCTCCTTCCTCTATCATCTGGTCGATCGTTACCTTTAGCGCCTCGATCGCCTCTTTTACGTTTGTATGTTCAAACTGTGCGCCGGCTGAATTGATATGACCGCCTCCGCCCAGTTTTTCCGCTATGATCTGCACGTTTACTTCGTCTATAGAACGTGCGCTCAGGAAAATCCTTCCATTATACACTGTCAGCACAAAAGATGCCTTGATACCATTGATATCCAGCAGCTCATTTGCTGTCTGTGCCGCCAGTACCGTCGGACTTGCAATGTCACTCGGACACTCTGCAATGGCATACTGTTCTCTGTAGACCTCTGCCATACGCATCGCCTCTGCCTTGGCACGGTAAGACTCCATATCGTCCCGGAACATCTTTCTGACCCGGGTAATGTCCGCTCCGCAGCGTCTTAAATATGCCGCCGCCTCAAATGTACGGACACCGGTACGGTTCATGAAATTCCTCGTATCGATCATGATTCCTGCATACAGGCAGTCTGCCTCAATGGACGGCACCTTGATATCATCCACAATATACTGCAGTACTTCTGCCACCATCTCACAGGTGGAGGACGAATACGGCTCAATATAGGACAGGACCGCATTGTCGATCACCGTACTGCTCTGCCGATGATGATCCAGCACCGCAATGGTCTTAGATCTCTTTAAAAGTTCCGGACACTCTGTCATCTGTGGTTTGTTCGTATCTACCACCACGACCATAGCGCTGTCTGAAATATAATCCAGCGCTTCCCCGGAAGTCAGGAAAATATCTTTTCCATACACACTGCTCTGCGCGATCTCATCATACAGAGGTTTGATCGAGGTACTCACGTCGTTGATCACGATATGTGCCTTCTTTTCCAGAGCAACAGCAGCTCTGTAAATTCCCATACACGCTCCAAAGGAGTCCGGATCTGAAATCTTATGTCCCATGACAATAACCTGATCCTTTGCCACAATGAACTCTCTGAGTGCCTCTGCTTTAACACGGCTTTTACTCTCGTATTTTTAGCTGTCTGCTCTTTCTTGCCACCAAAATACGTGATTCCTTTACAATCCTTGATCACCGCCTGGTCTCCTCCTCTTGCCAGTGCAAGATCGATCGCCATACGGGCATAATTGTAACTCAGCGCATAAGTTGCTGTATTCAGTCCTAACCCGATGCTCAAAGTAGCGGATCGGGCATTTCCGATGTTGACCTGCTTGACTTCTTCCAGGAGAGAAAACTTATCTGCTTCAAACTTACGGTAGCTTTCTTTTTTCACAACAAAGAAATATTTATCATTCTCCAGTTTTTTTACAATTCCGTCCACATCATTGATATACTTATTGATCTTTCTGTCGATCAGAGCGACCAAAAGAGACTGACGGACTTCTTCCACACTCTCCATCACTTCATCATAGTTGTCAATGTAGATCAGCCCGGCAATAAGCTCTGATCTTCATTTTCACGGATGTAAGAATTCAGTTCTGTCACATCTCTCATATAAAGTGCGATAAAATACTCTTTTTCTTTCGGAATCTGCAGCATCCGCTCGCTCTCGCTGAAGCCCTCCAGGGAAATCCTGCGCAGCTCCACCTGATAATCCCGCTCCTTATATGTGATCTCCAGCTCATTTCTGGTCTCATCATCCTTCGGAAAAATTCCCTTGTTCAATTCCGGGATTATCTTCTGGATAAACTTTTCTCTTCCATCCACGATTTCCGAAAAACGGTCGTTCTTCCATAAAATATGTCCATCCTCCAGAATGATCGCATAGGGAACGGTCAGTTCCTTTAACAGCGTGTTCTGAATTCCCTTGTACTGTGTTGAGAACTGGATCAAATCTGCCAGAATAAGAGAGCGGTTGTAAAAATATAACAATCCAACGATTATTGCATAAATAATGACGAATACCGTCATCGTAAGTCCGGCTTTTTGATCCGTCATATACATCCAGATATTCATTGCCAACAGTAAGATCGTCATGATCAGCGGCCACTGCATGTACATCCTCAGCTGCCCTTTTAAACGCATGTTTTTGTTCTTCATGATTTCCTATCCTCTATCCATACTTTCGTTTGCACAGCCTCCCCATACGCTGTGATTTCACAAACTCAGTCTTAGTATACCACTTTTTTGTCTCCGTGTCAGCTTTCATCCACATCCGGTTCCTTCGGCCGATATATCTCACCGGATTCCCGGTCAACAGCAATTCCCTTTTTTTCCAGATGCTCATAGACATCCCTACGGAGAAGTGCATACAGCACGGAAACGATTGGAATGAAAACCAGCATTCCCACGATTCCCATCAGACTGGCTCCGATACTGACCGCTGCCAGCACCCAGATAGACGGAAGTCCCACAGAACTGCCCACCACTCTCGGATAGATCAGATTTCCCTCGATCTGTTGAAGAATCAGGAACATGATCACAAAAACCAAAGCCTTCATCGGCGCCACCGTCAGGATCAGAAATGCTCCCACTACGCAGCCAATAAATGCCCCGAAAATCGGAATCAGCGCAGTAAACGCGATCAGAACACCAATGAGCATCGCATATGGCATCTGCAGGATTCCCATACAGATCACAAACATCGTTCCCAGAATCACGGCCTCCAGACACTGTCCTGTCAGGAAATTCGAAAATGTACGGTAACTCAGAGAACAAACATCCAGAACCTTTTTCACCAGATCTTCTTTCATGTATGCATACATCACTTTCCGGATCTGAATATTTAATTTTTCTTTCTGCAACAAAATGTAGCACGCAAAAACAAACGCAATCACAAAGGTTGTAATTCCACTGGCAATCCTTCTTGCCACTACAAACGTAGAGCCAAGAACGCTGCTCGCTCCACTCGTAAAAAACTTCACGACTTCATTTATTATTTTGTCCCAATCCAGCGTCAGACTGTCCAGCCATTCCTTGATCTCCTTATTGTTATGGAAAATCTCTTCTGCCCAGCTCTGCGCTTTCGGCATAAATGACTGTATCCCTTTCCCGATTGATATAAAAGTGTCCCCCAGCTTCGGAAGCACTCCGAATACCACCAGCCCGATCACACTGACTACTACGATCAGCGTAATGATCAGACTGACCGGACGCGCCAGCCTCTGTGCCACTTTTTTATTTTTCATCATTTGATTTTGAAACAGCTTTTCTTCAAAAAAACTCATCGGAACATTGATCACAAATGCAATTGCACCGCCTAAAAGAAACGGATATACAATTCCCACTCCCTGTCCAAGCACATCCAGAATTAATGAATAATTCCACAATGCGATCAGAAGAATCACTGTAAACACGATCAGTCCCCGTATCTTTTTTAAATTTTCTTTGTTTAGATTCATACTTTACCTGCTCTTTCTGTCATTGTTCAGATTCTCTCCATGATTCCATCATTCTAACACAGAAGCTGCATTTGTTCCACTTTTATTGCTCTTTTTATATAAAAAACTCCGAACCTGTCACTGACAAGCCGGAGTCTTTTGTTCGTTTATAAAAGCGATTAGTCCTGTACGTATGGCATCAGAGCAATGTGTCTTGCTCTCTTGATTGCTACTGTAAGGGCTCTCTGATGTTTTGCACAGTTTCCTGTAATTCTTCTAGGAAGAATTTTTCCTCTTTCAGAAACGTACTTTTTCAGTTTTGCTACATCTTTATAATCGATTTCGTTATTCTCTTTTCCACAGAATACGCAAACTTTTTTTCTTCTGCGTGCAGGGCCTCTCTTTTTGAAGCCGCCTTCTGGTCTGCTACCTTTTTCGTAAGCCATCTTCATTACCTCCTGTTTTGATAACTATGGCTTTTGAAGTTAGTTAAACGGTAATTCTTCGTCGATTCCATCCGGAATGTTCATGAAACCGTCCCCTGCATCAATACTTGGTGCCGGGCCAGGTGCCGGTGAAGACTGGAATGAACTTCTGTTTGCTTCGCTTTCGGCTCTGCTCTCAGCAAATTCCTGATCCTCTACAATCACTTCTGTTGTGTAGACTCTCACACCGTCTTTGTTTGTGTAGCTTCCTGTCTGGATTCTTCCGGAAACGGAAATTCTCATACCCTGACGGAAATATTTCTCTGCAAACTCAGCAGAACGTCCGAACACAACACACGGAATAAAATCTGCAGTCGGTTCTCCATCTCTTTTGAATCTGCGGTCTACTGCTACTGTATATCTTGCAACTGCAGTTGCACTGTCACCCTGTGAATATCTAACTTCCGGGTCTCTTGTCAAGCGACCCACCAAAACCACTTTATTCATATATACCTCTCTTCTCTTATGCTTCCTGTCTTACGCATAAATATCTGAGTACGTTGTCCATGATGCGGATACGCTGTTCGATCTCACCTGGAACACTCGCGTCAGACTCGAAGTGTACGAAGTAGTAAAATCCTTCTTTCATTTTCTGAATTTCGTAAGCGAATCTTCTCTTACCCCATTCATCAACGTCTGTTACGTTACCACCGAAACGTGTGATCATCTCTTTTACTTTCTCGATCACAGCAGCTCTGGCATCGTCTTCGATTTTTGCGCTGACAACAACAGCTAACTCATACTTGTTCATGTTCTGCACCTCCTTATGGTCTCTGGCTCCCGGCTCCTCCGGGAACAAGGAAAATTGTGTCCGCTGATAATTCAGCAGTACGTCACAGTTTCCTATTCTACCATAAGAATCTGCTCGTTTCAAGACTTTTTCTTAATTTCTTTTGTATTCTTTTCTACCAGCCTGCGCGCCACCATGATCTGATGTCCGCATCCCTGACATTTCAGTCGGAAATCAGCTCCCACACGCAGCACCTCCCATTCACAGCTGCCGCACGGATGAGGCTTCTTCATCCGGATTACATCTCCCACATCAAATCTGTCTGCCATGTCCTACTCCTCTTTGATCAAAACTCCCTGCAGAAGAAATCTTTCATCTTCATTGACATTTGTACAAGTAGAAAGACTGACGATCTTGGAATTTCTGTCCACTCCCGGAGACGTCACATAATTGGACGTACTCTTACACTCTGCCAGATATGCTTCAAACTCTTCATCTGTCGTAATATTCAGGTTATAGACTTCTGCCGAATCCTTCACTACTCTTGCAGAAAAGACCTCGTAAGTCCGTGTCTTTCTGTCCGGTGTGTAAATATAGAAATACGGATGCGCCTTATAAAAATCTTCACTTGCATATTCATTCAGCTGGGAGAACATCTCTCCTCCGACTTTCATATTGTGTCCGTAAATAAACGTATTCCGGTCGCTGAAATCATTCTGATTGCGCATATCCATGAAAATTGCTCCCAGTTTGTTGTCATTTGCGGAAAACGTCTTTGTCAGATATTCGTTATTATCTGCACTCTTCACAACAGGATAGCTGATGATCGACGGCTGGTCAAAGCGCAGCCATGCCACGGTATCCGGATTTTCCTGCATCAATTTGTCGAAATCCACCTGAAACTTCGGAGCTTCTTCCACTCCCTCCCCAATCTTGTCGCTGACGATGGCAAGATTTTTGATCTCGTCATACTCCTCACCGCCAGTGTAGTACGGAACCATCATCATTGCCAGCTGATACGCGGAAAACACAAACACACAAAGTGCGATCAGAAGCACTGTCAGTGATAATGGATTCCCAGCCTTTTTTCTTTTTACTTTTTCTGCTTGCTTTTTTTCTTTCATTTCAACCTCTTCTACCTGTTTCATTGTTGTTTATTTTTAAAATCCCAGAGACTCATTCACCAGGATCACTTTGATTCTTCCCGGAATCTGACTGTATCTTGTAATTAAGATCTGAGAACAGATACATCCCTGTTTCTTGCAGTCAAAACAGGTTCCGCCCGAAACACACGGCGTCTCTTTCTGAAACCGCTGCGCATTGATCGGCGCTGCCTCATTTCTTGCCCGGTGCAGTGCATCCTCCTGTGTCTTGACAACCTTGTTCATCCCCACGATCAGAAGAACATTCTTCGGACCATACGCATAGGCTGCCACCCGGTTCGCCACACCGTCGATATTCACAAGAACGCCGTCTTCACTTACTGCATTGGTGCTGCCCAGAAAGAAATCGGCAAAAAATGCTTTATGCATCATTTCTTCTCTCTCTTTTGACGTCTCTGTCTGATCTCTGTCATATAACGTGTAATCTCCGTTTCGAATGACATCCATCAGTCCGGCTTCTGCCACGCTCATCGTTCCGCCCCAGCTGATCGTACTTCCCTTCGGCATCAGCTCCAGAGCTTTTGCGACTGCCTCTTCCTTTGTCTCTACATAATATGCATCCATATTTCTGCTCTTTAAGGCATTCACAACCCTTGCCCCAAGGACAGCGTTTCTCATACTTCTGACATCCATCCTGCATTCCCCTTTCTGATCTGTGCAAGCACTCCGTAGATTGCATATGCAACTCCAAACTCTTCATTGGACTTTGTGATATATTTTGAAACCGTCTTCACTTCCGGCATTGCATTCTCCATCGCCACTGTTGCTCCAAAATCCATAGACAGCATGGAATAATCATTCAGGCTGTCTCCAAGAACCATCACCTCATCCATCGTATACCCCAGTGATTCGATGTACTGTTTTAAGACCGGTCCTTTCTGTGCCTCCACTGCCGTAATCTCTAAGTTTGTCTTAAAAGAGGAAGCCACTGCCAGTTTTTTATTTTTCTCCAGTTTTTTGCTGATCCTTGCCAGCATTTCCAGGTCGTTGGAATACAAAAATACTTTGTAGACTGATACCTGCGACTCTTCCAGTTCTTGAAATTCGGAGATGATCTTCGTATTTTCTACGATTCTCCGATAGAGAGGGGAAGATAAAACAGCACTCTCATCCGTATCCTGACCGGTATCCATATGAAACAGCTGGATCTGTTTCAAAAAACTTTCTTCGATTTCTTTTTTCGTTCCGATCCGGTAGTCATAATCTCCGGAACTGAAAATGATCGAAACCGGAAATTCTTTCAGATTTTCGTAAATCTCCTCACACAACTCCATCGAAAGCGGTGCTGTACTGACGATCTGCTGCTTTTGATCCCGCACTTCCGCTCCGCTTCCGACAATATAATCACAGACAATATCTGTTTCTTTTAATTCTTCCATTGCGCCTTTAAAGTTTCGTCCTGTGGCGATCATAAAACGGATTCCCGCATCGCATGCCTCATGGATTGCTTTTAATGTCTCAGGCGCTACTTTATGGTCATTACCAAGAAGAGTTCCATCCATATCGCTTGCTATTACTTTTATCATGGTGTTCTCCTGCTTTCCATTCTTCTGATGTTATTGTTCCCACCAGTAATTTTCTGTTGTTTCATATGTCCATAAGAATTAGCATAATGACTGTCGAACAGAAAGTCAACGATTTTTCATCTGATTTTTATGACAATTTACGATTTAATCCCGGCATTTAACAATGTTTCCACTTCCTCCATCTGCCCGAGGATCTTCTGCTGCCGTTCTTCAAATAAAAGCCCTTTATTATACCGATAGTACGCATCGGATCCGTTTTCTTTGATAAACCACACACTGTAGTAATTCGCATTTAATTCTGTAATAAATGCCACCATCTCCTGGCTCTCTCCAAATGCAGCTTCCAGAAACGCAAACACATGCTGCAGCATACCGGCTGCCTCTTCTGTCTGTTCCTCCAGCCTCTCTGCCTCCGCTTCAAACTGTGCTTTGACTTCCTCATAAACCGCTTCTTTGGAACCGGATGACTCATTCACACGGATTCTGGCAGTTTCAAAAAACGCTTCTGCCTTCTGCATGGTTTTCTCTTCTGTGCGGGTCAGCTGCTCCGCTTTTTTTCCTGCTTCCAGATCCTGCGTAATCTGTCCGATCACCGTTTCCAAAGACCACTCTTTCTGATGCTCCCGATATAAAAGCATGTATTCATAAATTTTCGTGACCATTGCATCTGCCCGATAACAGGCTGCAAACGCCTCGCCAAGACGGCCGCTCAAAAGTCCTGCGATGCTCAGATGCTCATCCAGCGGCGCATTCTTGATCTTCTGAATTATGGACGGATTCCATTCTCCTTTTAACAGATCTTCCACTGCATAATCCTGTTTGTACTTATAATAAAGCGCCAGATAGTTTGCAAAATCTTTTGCGATCATCTTGTGCTGGATATACTGATAGACCACATCCCTGTCCACTGTCTTTTCCAACATCTCATACACCTGTATCAGTTGGGATAAATCTTCCCAGCCTCTTGCTGTCGCAAATACTTTTCCATCTACTGTATTCTCAATCCGATAAAAATTCTTTCTGCGGATTTCAAGATAAGAGATCACTGCCGGGTGGATTCCCTGACGATATGCATATTCTTTCCATACTTCGAAATTTTCCTCCACATCGATCCGTTTGATACGATCCAGTGTCACCACGTCAAATTCACGCACGGATTTGTTGTACTCCGGTGGATTTCCCGCTGTTACGATAATCCAGCCTTCCGGCACCTTCTGATTTCCAAATGTTTTGCCCTGGAGAAACTGCAGCATCGTCGGCGCCAGCGTCTCTGACACGCAGTTGATCTCATCCAGAAACAAGATTCCTTCCCGAATTCCGGTCTTCTCAATCTTGTCATACACAGATGCGATAATCTCACTCATCGTGTACTCTGTTACAGATACCGTTTTCCCACCGTACTCTTTTTCCTGAATAAACGGCAGCCCTACCGCACTCTGTCTTGTATGATGTGTGATCGTGTATGCTACCAGCCGATACGGCATTCTTTCGCAATCTGTTCCATAATCTGTGTTTTTCCGATTCCCGGAGGTCCCACCAGAAAGATCGGTCTCTGGCGGATCGCCGGAATCCGATAATCTCCAAATTCATCTTTGGCCAAATATGCCTCAATAGAATCTTTAATTTCCTGTTTTGCTCGCTTTATATCCATGTATCTCCTCCCATTTCTGATTCTTCTATAATAAGTTTCAATGCCCAGCCGGCACGTCCACATCCCGGTAATCCTCCTGCATAAATACAAATGCCGTCTTGTATGCCGGCATTTTCCCCGGATAGATTCCGTAACCGTCTGTAAAATAGAGCAGTCCCTTCAATTCTTCAAATTCATGATTTTCCAACATCTGATCCACATATGCAAATGCCGGACGAAAATCCGTCCCGCCCTCTCCGTACAACTTTAGATGCTCCATATATTCTTTCAATTCTTCTTTGCTTGTGATCTTTTGGTCGGACTGCACAGTCTCATCACACTGCAGGATATGAATGTTGGTCTTTTTAAAAAAGCTGTCCTCTTCACACAAAATGCCATATGTCTCTTCCAGAAATTTTCGTACCAGATTTTGGGAACAGGACATGGATGTGTCGATCACAATCACAAATTCTGCAACTTTTTTGACTTCTTTTGTTTCCTGCGGTTCGATCAGCGGCATATTTCCGTACATTTGAAGTCCATAACTGTAAAACGTATAATCGAACGTATCCGGATCCACACCGATTTCCTCCCGAAACACCGCAAATTTCCGTAAAAATTCCCGGTAATCCTGTCGTTTCCTGTTTTCGATTTTTACCTGATCCAGAAAATCTCCGGTCTGCCTGGATGCCTCTTTTGAAAATGTCTCCAGATCGGTCTCCATCTCTTCATTGATCTCCTGCCATTTCTGGTTCATCTGCGGGCTTGGCTTCTGATCCGGTTTTTGATTCTCCCAGTATCTGTGGTCATCCTGATAAAACTCCTGCTCCAGCTTCAACAATTCTTTCTCTTCTAACTCCCAGGCAGTCAGAATCCGATAGATACGCTCGGCATTCAGAACTTTTTTCTCTGCTTCCAGCTTCCGGTAGGTCTCCCGTCTGAGAAGACTCCTGGAAAATCGGACACTTCTGTGATAAATCCCATCTATCATATGCTCTGCTGCAATATCACAGCTCAAATTCCAATAGCGCCCGTCCATGCCCTGTTTGATAAAATGCCGGAAAATACAGTGAAACACCATGTGCAGATATCCCCGGTTCACAAGAATCCGATTCTGCCGGTACAAGCCCCCAAGCTGCTGCGGGTGAAAATATATCACTGCTCCATCCGTTCCAAAGGGACTGACAGACGAATCCATCTGATATACAAAACTGCTCAGCGCCACATCCAGAAAACGCATTCCCAGATACAGCTCATCCCTTGCAGCACCTAAAATACTGCTGCCGATCTGTTGAAGCTTTTCGGCTGCTTCTCTACTGTTTTCTTCTTCCATACGCATATATCCCTTCTATTATATTGTACATTTACAACACAAATTTTTTCTTTCTGACCGGCTGCATCTGCTGCCGTTCATTCATAAGCAGACTTAAAATCTCCGACTTCTGCTTGTCGGAAGCGCACTCGATCGCCATGTCCAGCCCCTCTGATGTCCACAGTTTTTCTCTGGAAATCAAGCGTATCCTTTCTGTCTGTTCATTCTTGATCAGATATGGAACGATTTCTTCCAGATGGGACCTGATATATCCCAGATAAGCTGTTTCTCCCCTTGTCGAAAGCCGGATGGGAAACAAAAGCCTCCCGAAACACAGATCAATGAGTACAGGCAGCTTTTCCATCACCACTGCCATAGAAAACAATTCATCATATTTCTCGTAATCCAACTCCTTTGCCAGAAAACACTGCCGGTAATTGTTTCCCGAACCATGATGCTGGGTATACAAAATCCGGGCTGGCGTATTCTCCACTGCTTCTTCATAATGCCCCGGGAATACCAACTCCGCTTTCTGACCGCCAAATGCTCCGTTTTCGTAAACGAAAGTCACATCCATTCTCTGCCACAGCTCTCCCAGAATCTCTTTTACACAGCTTTTACTTCCAAATTGCAAGTGAACAATCAGTTTCTGTAAATTCCCGCACACTGTAAACGCTCCGCTTCCGATCTGCATCAGATTGTCCGAGAACTCCAGCTTTTTTAAGTTTCTGCATCCATAGAAAATATAACGCCCGATCTCCCGCATGGTATCGGGAAAAACGACTTCCTCCACCGCATCGCCTGCAAGCAGTTTTTCCTCTGCCGACCTTTGTCCGATCTGATCCGTATCATATGTCTGTACATCAATCTCTTCCTTGTCTTTTCTTGCAGAACGCATAGGGCGCTGCCTTTATTACCGGTTTCCCCTCAATCTGCTCCGGAATGACAACCTGACTGTCTGTCCCGAAACACCGGACGATCTCTATCCCCTCTCCAGATACTCTGTAATGTATTTTCATAGAACTGCTTTTTTCCTCCTGCGGATTGTTCTTACTAAGAATTTAGTTTATCATGGATTGTCAAATTCAACAACTTAAGACAACGGTTAATGAAAGAATCCTGGAAAGTGTATGATACTGAAAAAACAGCCCTACCTTGCGATAGGACTGTTTTTCAGAAATAAGTTTTTCATGTATCGTTTGAGATTTTTTCAACTAACTGTTCGATCATTAATATATTAGCTGCCTATATCCCGCTATTCAGAACCCGAAGCAGCATATCCCCGGTTCCTACATTATATCCGCTTGCCGAATACACACCCTGCATTCCTTCTTTTACAACAAGAATCAGCGGCAGCTTATCCGGGTCCCCATACATTCTGCGCGCCAGTACATTGATATTTTCCGTTCCTTCATCATAGTACACCGCTGCTTTCGGCAGCTCTGCCTTTGTTTTTGCAAATGTCGGATCTGCCTGATCTTCTTTATGTTTCAAAATCAGATTTACCCGGCTTCCAAGCGCTGCAAATTCCTGACTTCTCTCACGGAGTTCGTTTAAAATATGTTCCGTTGGTTCCTTTCCAACCTCATGCCAGATAAACAACGAGGTTCCCTCTTTGACTTTTTGACTTCCCAAAATTTTTATTCCCTGCTCATCTTCTACCGCAAATTCTTCCAGCGGAATCTCTTCCAGCATATCCTTCAGCTCCGCTTTTCGAAGAGTCAGCTGGATTTCTTTTGTCTGACCATTTTCGATGTCAAATTCTGTGCAGGCAGCAAACTGGTTCCCGTTCGGCAGACGGTTTGTTGTGATCACACGGTATGTCCCCGCTTCCACTTCCAGCTTTGCCTCTCCCTGATATCCTTCCCCAAGCTGCAGGGTCTGCCAGAGATAACCTGTCTCTGATTTTTTCGCAATCGTCCAGTTCTGCATATAGACCCATCTCGTATCATCCCCGGATTTCAAATGAATCTGCGCTGTTTTTTCACATACTTCTTCTGTTTTTTCAGAGTTTTCCACATTCAAAAATGCGTTTTCCCCATAATACTGCATTTCTCCATCCAGTGGATTTAATCTTGCCGGAACGCCCAGTGTACGGCAGATCGCCACAAACAACACCTTCTTCGATTCCAGACTTGCCCTCTGATAGCGAAGCGTTCCCGCCGGGGTTGTTAAAAGCTCTTCATATTCATATGCCGGTTCTTCCTGAATATTTTTGCAGATCCAATTCCAGATCTCTCTTGGATTCTTCTGAAACTGTGTTTTCTGCTCTTCTGTAAAAAATGCCTGAATTTTTCTTCTGTACGCACTCTGCTGTTCCCTTGAAATCCTTGGATTTAAAACATATTTTGCAAAAATCTCCGAAGGAAATGTATGTCCCCATACACATGCCTCCTCAAGATGCTCCAAAAGTTCCTGCGCCTTACAGTCTCTGAAATCTTTCAGGCTCAACTGATCCAGAAGCGCCTTTTTCCAAAGTGCATTTGGTGTTTCTGCATCGAGAAATTTTTGAATTTCCTGATGATTTCCCTTACTGTTTTCCAGTGCGTTCCCTGCTTCTTCTCCAAAGAAACTGTTTACTTTCGCAAGCCGCTTTTCTGTCGCCTGACGGAATTTTTGCGCACCTGTCTGCTTCTGCTCTTCTGTCGGTCTTTTCGTGTTGACAGGAGCATCCGAAGGTGCGATCATATCGAACGCCACCCACTCCTCTGCTGATTTTTCTGCTTTTTTTCCTGCAAGAACCAGTGTCTGCGCAGAAATTTCACGCGTATCCAAAATGGCAGTCACATGTCTATCTTCCTTCCACACGGAAACAAACAGGCTTCCTTTTCCGGTCCTGAGCACGACCTTCCCGTTTGCATCTGTTTTCTTTCGGGAGATTGCAACCAGCTCTGCATAATTCAACAGTTCAAAGCTAACTTCCGCATCTGCCACAGGAGTTCCGTCTTCTTCTGTCACAAACAGCTCCAGATCAACTGTTTTTGCATATCTGGAAAGCTGGTTCACCCCTGAGGTCACATCCGGATGTTCAATCACATCTCCGTCTGCCTGTTGTGAACCGAAAATTCTGGAATTGATCATCATAGAGCGGGAAGATGCATTGACGAACCATCCAGATCCAGAATCTCTTCCGGCTCACAGGCTCCCAGAAAATGCCACGTTCCTTCACACCATACTTCGACCCAGGCATGATTGTCATCGCAATGTGCCCAGCGGTGCGCATATACCTGCCTTGCCGGGATTCCGATACTGCGCAGCGCATTTACCGTAAATACCGACTCTTCTCCGCAGCGTCCGATCCCGTTTCGATACACGGCCTCTGCAGAGATGGTACGGTCATCCGTTGCCTGATAAGTGGCTTCTTCGGCACACCAGTAATTTGTTTCCAGAATCGCTGCTTCCATCTGTTTTCCTGCAACTCTCTCCTGTAACTGTGCGTAAAATAAAGGTCTGCAGGAAGTAATTCCTTCGGTATTGACACGGTGGAATACCACATTGTCCAGAAAAATCTCATCCGGAATCCGGGTTTCTCCTTTCCAGATCTGTTCTTTTCTTAACTGTGCACCATGTGCTGCAAACTCTCGAAACATCTCGTAGGAATAATCTGCCACATCACTAAACGGCATATTGGCGTATAAATATTTTAAAAGCAGTGCAATATCTGCCGGCTCTGCATGAATCCTGGCCTCAATCTCTTTTCCTGCTCTCTCAAATTTTTCCGTGAAAACAGCAAACTGCCTCCGGATATTTTCTTCTGTCTCTTTTAAAAACATGTCTCTTCTCCTCCTGCCAACAGATAATACAAGCTGGATGTTCCCGCAGCAGTCGCTCCCTGCGGCTGTCCCTGGTACAACGGATTGTCTGTCCATGCGGTTCCCGCGATATCCAGATGGATCCACGGACGTCCCTGGGCAAACGCCTGAATGAACAGACCTGCCGTGATCGTTCCGCAGTAATCCCGTCCCATATTTTTGATATCCGCAATCTTACTTTCGATCATCTGTTTCTGTTCTTCAAAAATCGGAAGTCTCCAGTAGCGTTCTCCGCTTGTCTGTGCTGCCTTTAAAAATGCTCCGCAGAACGCATCGTCATCTGATAACAATCCTGCTGTGGAAAATCCAAGCATTCCCACAACTGCACCAGTCAGTGTCGCAATATCGATCACCCGGTCTGCATGCTCATCCTTCACCATATATGCCATAGCATCGGCAAGGATCAGACGACCTTCCGCATCCGTATTACAGATTTCAATCTTCTTTCCGCCATAGGAACCGATCACGTCTCCCGGAACCAGCGCAGACGGCTGATCCTGTTTTCACACATTGGGATTACGCCGGTTACATTGACCTTGACCTGATTTGCTGCAAGTGCATAAATTGCCGCCGCAACTGCCGCACCGCCTGCCATATCGCCTTTGATCCCCATCATGGATCCTGCCGGTTTCAGACAGTACCCGCCGGTATCACAGGTCACTCCCTTTCCAACCAGTCCGGTTACCGGTGCCTCTTCGTCCCCACGATAGCGCATTACCAGCATACACGGTGGATTCTCACTGCTCTTTCCCACACTGGTCAGCGCTTCCATGCCCATTGCATTTAATTTACTGTATACGATCAATTCACATTCTACAGATGTTTCTTTCATATGCTCCATGATCTCTCTTGCAAAGTCCATCGGATGAAACAGATTTCCCGGTGCATTCACCATATTTCTTGCCCAGCTCTGTGCCTCTGCCAGAGAAATCCCCTGTTTTAATTCCCCCTGTGCTGCCGGATACAGATTTTCATCGATTCCAGTCAGTGTCACATCCGGAATTTCTTTCGGTTCCTCTCCCGGAAGACAGATTTCATAAGCTCCGGTATAAATTCCTTCGATCACGGCGCTGACTGCCCGCACACCTGCTGCTTCAAGAAACGGACGGATGTCCATCTCATACGCCTTGATCCCCATTCCTTTCACCGCGCCGGCTGCTCCTGCGGACAGTTCCTGAATGTTACGGATCGTAAGCGGTTCCTTCCCCTGTCCGATATAAACCGTCAGATTCTCATCCAGACCGCCCACTCTGGATACTGCCTGATAATCTGCTGACACGTATGTCAGATTTTCTGCCTCTTTTTTTCCGATAAATGCCACCCGTACGGATGCCTTTTTTTGTTCTGCTAATACAATCACGTTCGTCATCCTCCTTCTATGTCAAATGTTTGAATCCTTTTCCTGCTACTTTTTCCGCTTCTGTAATAATCACCAGTGCTTTGTCATCCACTTTGTGGATCCGCTTCTGCAAAAGCTCGCATTCCTTCTTTTCTGACACGCACATCACCACACGCTGTACCTCACTGGAATAACCGCCTTCTCCTTTTAATACGGTCACGCCGATCTTCCTGTCCAGAAATACCTGACGTACCTTATCGGTAGATTCGGCAATCACGATCATCAGATTTTTTGCATCTGCATTCTCCAGCATATGATCCATGAACATTCCCGAAATATACACCGTCACAACCGCATATAATAAGCTTTCAATATTACGATATACCATTGCAGAGGCAAGTACAACCGCAATATTCAATCCCGAGATCCAGGCGCCTACCTGAAACTGCGGATTGCATTTCTGCATGATCAGTCCCAGAAGAGAAATGCCCCCGGTGTTGGACTGTCCCATATGCACCAGCGCCAGACCGATCCCCATCATGGCTCCGCAAAACATAGCCGCCAGAAGAGGATTTCCTTTGTATACCGGAATCCTGACGATCACCAGATCTGTCACAATGGAGAGCAGAGCGGTAGACGCAGGGTGCGAAACACGAAAGAACGCGGAAAATATTTTTTGACCACAATGATCAGAAGCAGCGGAATATTAAATACAAAGACAAACAGACCGATCGGACATCCTGTCAGATAATTGATCAGGATCGCAATGCCGCTTGCCCCTCCGGGTGCAATCTTGTGCGGCGCCGCAAAGCTGTTGATTCCAACCGCATAAATAAAAACGCCTGCCAGATTTAACAGCACACAACGGATGATGGTCTCTTTTTCTGTCTTCCAGTTTTTTGCTTCCACCTTGAACCTCCTGTAGAAAAGGGATGTCTGAAAACCTGTATCCCTATACAAATTTCCAGAACATCCCCTTCTTTTAATATTGAATACAAATCATCTGATGTCCGTCTACTTTTTTTACCGAAAATTTAACGTATTTGCCTTCCTGAACAAAAGAAAGCGGCGTTTCATCCGGAACACTTCTGACTTCTTTTACCTGTTTTCCATCTGTATTTACCTGAATTTCCAGATCATACAAAGGAATCTTGTCTTCTACGGTATAGATGTCTTCCGATCTCTTCTCCGTAATATAATGCAGGATATGCAGAACATCTCTGTTTTTCTCTTCCTGCGCATTCAACTGAATATTCAGTGTAGACGGGCCTTCATATCTGACCAGCTTTTCTCCGATGAAATATTCCAGCGCATCTTTCACCATCAGCTTGCACCATCTTGCCGCATTTTTACGGTACAGTGCAAAAACCGGGTGGGAGAAATACAGCGCATTGTTCCAGATCGTCACCTCCGGGCTTCCCACTTTCCCGGAAGACGGTGCATGCTGGTGTGAACAGAAGGTGTTTCCTTTTCTGTCAAAATACGGCTCTATCTTATCCATAAGCACTTCTGCATGTACCGGTTTTACATCATATCCTCTCAAGTACATGACAAACTCTTCTTTTGGCAGATCTTTTCCGATCACGTCATTCGGCATCACAAATTCTCTGTAATATTCCGATTCCTTCTCAAATGCCACACCGTAAATGCTCTCACTTCCGTCTTTTGGCAGACAGGAATCAAAAGAACCGATCACATGACCACCCTGTGCCAGATATGCTTCCATCTTCTGTTTCAGATCTTCATTATGATAAATGCAGTCCGGAAGAATCACTACCTGATAATCATCCAGCGGCATCTGACTGTCAATAATATCAAACTGATAGCCCAGCTCCTGCAGGATACGCACCGTTCCGATCAAAGATGGTGACAGAACAGAATCCTTTGCATCCTCCGGATAGAATTCCTCCGGTGTGATCACTGCGATCTCCGTCCGTGCTTTGACATCCCGGCAATACGGCTCTTTTTCCTCTACGCTTTTGTAAACATTCCCGATCAGGTCGTAAGCGCCTTTGGAGAGCACACCTCTTGGATGAAGCTGATCTCCGATGGAGCATCCTGCTCCCACTGCCAGCATATGGAAACATTCATATTCCAACGCTGCCTGATTTTTCAGAGAATGGAAATCTCCCCAGTATGTATGGAATTTTCCGGTCATTCCAATCATCTCTTTTCCGAGATTACGGGCATATCTGCTGGTTGCCGGGAAGTGATCATATCCCCAGCCGCCGCTTGGCAGAGATTCCAGCTCCAGATGGCTGTATTCTTTAAAACTGTTCTTGCTTCTTGGTCCCACATGAGATCCATTGTAAAAGATCGTTGCCTCCGGCGCCATGCTGTGGATAAATTCGCTGATCTCCGTCTTAAATTCATCCAGCATATGCTCTGCGTACCGCATCCGTTCCACTTTGGATTCGGTATCCATTCCAAGCTCCTGCATCTTCCTCACACAATGCTCACACTTGCAGTCTACCTGGAACAGAATATCCATAAAAATTCCATCCAGATTTTCCACGCCGATCACCTCGATCATATCCTGAAGCTGATCCTTGAAAAATTGTCTGTAACCGCTGTTCAGACAGATCGTGTGATAAAAATGCGGCGCCGGAACTCCCTGGGTATCAATAAATTCTCCATTTTCATCTACTGCAAGCCACTCCGGATGCTCGCGCATGATTCTTCCATCCCACTGTGCAGTTGTATAAACCGGCACTTTGATCCCTCTCTTATGACACGCCTCGATCTGCTCCAGTAAAAAGTTTTTGTTCTTCAATCCCGGGTGGATGAGCTCCGGAAATTTTTTTGACGGATAGTACAGCCATCCATGATGACATCTTGCAAAACATGTAATGGAATCTACATGTGCTTCTTCCAATGTTTTTGCAAATTCTTCTTTGTCAAAATCTGCTGCGATATCCGGTATGTACTCACTTGTATGAAAATCCAGATGCACCTGTCTGTATCTGATCTTGCTCATTTTATTTTCCTCCTCATGCCTATTCTTTCACAGCTCCCGCTGCCAGACCGCCTTCTACTTTTTCCTGGAATAACAGGTAGATCACAAGCGGAACAGCAACTGTGATCACGATTGCCGCCATCAGCGGGCCATAATCACTTCCACGCTCTCCGTTGAAGTTCAACAGTCCCAGTGCGATCGGCTTTAAGTTCTTGTCATTGATGAACAGAAGCGGGAACAGAATGTTGTTCCATGCACCCAGGAAGTTAAAAATAGAAATCGTGGAAATTGCCGGTACTGTCATCGGCAGCATCACATTTTTATAAATCTGGAAATAGGTTGCTCCGTCGATCAGAGCTGCTTCTTCCAGAGAACGGTTCACACCCTTCATAAAGTTGGTCACGACCAGAATACTGAACGGAAGGCTGAATGCCACATAGATCATAACCAGAGCCGGGATATTATTTTTCAGATTCAGCGCTCCGATAATGTAAGAAACCGGAACAAGTACAGTATGTACCGGAACCATCATTCCCAGCATAAAGAATAACAGTAAAAATTTGTTGCATTTAAAATCAAATCTGGACAGTACGTAGGCTGCCATTGTAGACACGATTGCAAGTACGATTACTGTCGCTCCTGCCTGAATCAAACTGTTTAAAAAGTAGTGACTCATGTTGGCACTTGTCCAGGCTTCCACATAGTTGGACCATTGCGGAACTTCCGGCCAGGAGAATGGTTTCGCAAAAATTTCTACTTTTGTCTTAATGGAAGACAAAAGGGTAAACAACATCGGGGTTGCAAACATCAGTGCTGTCAAAATCAGCAGAATATACATGATCACACTCTGCAGCGTAATTTTCTTACGAGTTTTTACTTTCTTTTTCATGTGTTCTTCCCCCTACTCCGCTTTCTTTCTGCTTGTGATCAGATTGCTTCCAACCGTACCCACAATACAGATCACCATGATGATGATTCCGATCGCGCTTCCTACTCCGTAATGGTTGTACTTAAACGCCTCATTGTACATCAATGTTGTCGGAAGGTTGGTCAGACCATTCGGTCCGCCTCCTGTCATGGCAAATACAAGATCGAATACTTTGACAGATCCGATGATATCCATCAGGATACACATTGCCAGGATCGGTTTCAGCATCGGAACTGTGATCTTAAAGAATTTCTGGATCGATGTTGCTCCATCAATCGCTGCCGCTTCATATACATCATCCGGGATGGTCGTCAGACCGGCTAAAATAATAACCATGTAATAACCAACACCTGCCCAGACATTGACAAATACGATCGTATTCATCGCTGTTGCAGGATCTACCAGCCACGGCATCACCAGATCGCTGAGTCCGATCACTTCCAGCAGAGAGTTGAAAGATCCGGTCGGCATGAAGATGAAATACCACATCAGACCAACTGCAGTCAGCGGGAATACAGTCGGTACGAAGAACAACGCCTTAAAGATCCTGTAGCCTTTACACTTTGTATTGATCGCAACTGCCATCAGAAGTGCGATCGGGGTATGACAGATCACACTGATGATGACCATTCTTGCCATGTTCTTTAAAGAAAGAATAAAATCTGCATTGTGAAATGCATCGATATAATTTTTCAGTCCTACAAATTTCGGCGCAGATCCTGCAATTCCGTTCCAGTCAACCAGAGAAAAATAGATGGAACCGATAATCGGAATAATCTGAAATACCAGATAGATCACAAGTGCCGGAACAAGAAACAGCATAATGCCCATTCTTGTCTTTTTACTTTTTAACTTTATCATCCGGAAACCTCCTGTTCTTTAAAAAAATGCCCTGCACAAAGCTGACAGGGCATTTTTGTACGTCCTATTTTATTGATACCTATTTATCAATCTCACTCTGAATCTCTTTTGCAACGCTGTCCGGTTTTTCTCCGGTGAACATGCTTGAGATAGAGTTTCTTGTTCGATCCTGCATAGAAGCCAGCGGATCAAAATCAAATACATCGACTCCGATTCCCTCAGATGTTCCGCCAAGCTCTACATTTTTGGCAAACAGTGGAGAGATCGCACTTTCATCCAGATCAATGTCTGTTCTCGGAATCAAGAAGGCTGCTTCCTCTGCAAATCTCTTCGCTGCATCTTTGTCTGTCAGCATTTTTACGAGTTCCAGTGTAAGCTCCAGTTCTTTTCCTTCCAGTTTTCCGCTGATCATATACGGAGACAATGTCTGCATATCTTCATTCTTAAACTCCGGTTTTTCTTCAAAGTATGGGAATTTTGCAACTTCAATGCTGTCACATACCGGTGTCTCTGCCGGATCTTCAAAAGTTCCGATATTCCATGGACCTGTGATTACCATCGCAGCTTCTCCCTGCTGGAACTGTGTCATTGCAATATTGTCTGTCATACCTGCTGCATTTTTGTCAAATGCGCCTGCATCGATCAGATCCTGTACAAACTGGAGTGTCTCTACCACTTCCGGATCTGTCCATTTCATGTCTCTGGAACCTAACTTCTTCGCAGCATCTGTTCCGAGCCATTTGTAGAATATCTGATCATGAAGATGTCCTGCCATATAAGTTGTCTGTGTTCCCATTGCGATCGGGATCACACCGCTGGCTTTTAACTTCTTGATCGCATCCAGAAATTCTGTCCATGTTTCAGGGAATTCCTTCACGCCTGCTTTTTCAAACAAATCTTTGTTGTAATAAACTCCGATCAGTCCGGATTCCATCGGAATCGCATAAGTTCCTTCTTTTCCAGGCACCTGATAATAAGAGAGCGCTCCCTCTGTAAATCCGCCGCCCCATTCCGGATCTTCGTCTAAATATGGCTGTACATCCAGGATCAGCCCGTTATCGATATATTCTGACAGATTGGCAACACCCTGGATACGGAAAATATTTGCCATTGTTCCAGATGCAATATCTGTCGATAAAATATTGTTGAATGCAGATTCATCCCCCTGTGAATCATCAACGATCGTTACTTCCGGATGTTTCTCTTTAAATTCATCCAGAATATCATTGTAGATATCCACCTGCGCTGTCGTTCCTGCCATTCTTGTCAACAGACGAATCGTAATCTTATCGCCTGAACCTTTTTCGTCTCCGTCCCCTTTGCTTCCGCATCCTGCCAGAAGTCCCACGCACATCACTCCTGCCAGCAGCGCCGCTGTGATTCTTTTCAATTTCATTCCTTTTTCCTCCGTTTTCCTTTGAAACATTTATGTGATGCACCTAGTATAGAAAATAAGCGGGTTTTTCACAATGTTCATTTTCTATATTTTTTGTTCTTTTTCAATATGGAATCTCAAATAAACTTATTTTGACATTTCTTCCTACATTCTCTATAATGATTTTAATTCTGTTACATCGACTATACTATGGAGAATTCCTGCAATGAAAAAGATCAAACACAACAAAAATTCCATCAGCTTTAGCTTTTTCCGAAGCATATCCATGACTTCTATCCTGTTCATGGTTTTGCTTTTTTTAGGGATCTCCGGTTTATTTCTGAAGCATTCTTTTCGACTGGAGGGAAGAAATGCTCTGCAGCAGCTCAGCTATATTTCCGGACAGTTTCAATATTATCTGGATGCCACGGAAAATTATTCCAAAACTATTCTGTCTGATGACACTGTACAGGAATATATGAAAGACTATCTTGCCGCAAAGTATTCTTCCAATGCAACAACCAATGTCAAACAGCATATCCGACAGATCATACAGTCTACACCGTTCATCCATTCTGTAAGTCTGTATTCCGATCAGGGACTTCTTCTGGTATCTACCGAGCCGGACTCAAGTCAGATGAACCTCAGTGATCCGGCTCTTTCTCCTGTCTGGCAGGTTGGTATGAAACGACACCTAAACGACAGACATAAAGAGGTAAAAGTCCTCTCCTACATTCGCCCGTTCTATAATATCAATTCCGGACGAATGCTCGGATATGTAGAGCTTTCCATACCGGAAACACAGATTTCCGGTATTTATAAACAATACAATACAACCAATGAACTGTTTCTGATCGATAAAAACGGACAGGTCCAGAGCAGTAACGGCAGTCCCGAACTGGACAGCCAGTATGAATATATGGATCTCATTCTTAAAAATCTGGATTCCCAGTATTTTTTTGCAGGCGGAAATCTGTTGTTTTTCACACCTTTTTCTACCCTTGACTGGTATGTTTTAAACCAGATTCCGATCGTCAGCTTTTTGGCGCCTCTGTTCGCGATATTTTGCCTGTCTCTGCTGATCGCCGCACTGGTTATGGTGCTCTGCGTATTTGCTTCTCACCATATTGCACAGAAAGTCACTTATCCGTTAAGCTATCTGATCTCGCATATTCAGACAGTCAAGGAGGGAAACTGGGTTCCAATCCGTGAGATTCCGTGTAATGACGAGGTTGCTTCGCTTCTCAGCTCTTTCAACAGTATGATCGCGATCCAGACGAAAATGAGAGACGACCTGATCGAAGCCGAAAAACTCAAACAGCAGCTTTCCCTCAACCTCCTTCAGCAGCAGGTAAATCCTCATTTTCTTTACAATACTCTGGATAACATCTGCGCTCTGGCGGAGCTTGATGAAAAAGAAACTCTGATTCAGCTTGTTATGAATCTTTCTTCTTTTTACCGCTCCAGCTTAAGCAATGGAAAGATGCATATTTCCATCGGACAGGAACTGGAAATTTCCAGAGCATATCTGGAAATCCTGCAGATTCGCTATTTCCATAAATTCGATTTCACCATCACCTGTCCGGAAGCGTTAAAAAACTACAGCTGCATCAAACTGCTGCTTCAGCCGATTCTGGAAAACAGTATTTACCATGGGATCAAGGGACTTGACCGGCACGGAATTCTTCATATTGAGGCGGAAGATGCTGGGGATTGTATCCGGTTTACGATTTCAGACAACGGACGTGGATTTTCAAAAGAAGACTACGAAAAAATCTGGCAGCGGGATGCCGACCACTTCGGAATCAAAAGTATCCAGCAGCGAATTTTGCTCTACTACGGACCGGGTTATGGACTATCTATGGAAAGTCCCCAAACCGGCGGCTGCATCACCGTGATCACATTACCCAAACAGGAGGGATTGCCATGTCATTGAAACTATTGATTGCAGATGATGAATATTTTATTCGTCAGCGCATAAAAAAGATCATACCCTGGGAAAAACTAAATCTTACTTTTGCCGGAGAAGCCGAAAACGGACAGCAGGTCATCGACCATCTGGAAAAAGAACCCGTAGATCTGCTGCTTCTGGATATCAAAATGCCGCAGATGAACGGAATCGAAACTGCCAGATATATCAAAGAGCATTTTCCTTCTGTGCATATGCTCATTTTATCGGGCTATAATGACTTCGAATATGCGCGCACCGCGATCCGGTACGGGGTAAAAGAATATCTGCTGAAGCCGGTTGCCGCCGAAGAGCTGGAGCGGGCGCTGTCTGAATGTATCCAGGCCATCCATTTTGAAGAACAGACCCGCCATACATTAAAGCATTATGAGCACTTTCATCTGTGCAGTATGCTTGCCAATATCCGGGACGGCGTGCTTTCCTATTCCGATCTGTGTGTACAGCATCCGGAATTTGAAAATCTGGCATACAGCATCTATTGCAGTGTCTATGTTTCGGAACACACTCACGATGCAGTATTACAGCTGGTGGATCGTCTGCGCGGACAGGATTTTCTCTGCGAATATATGCAGGAAAGCGAATACATCTACATGCTGCAGATTTTCCTCTCCGACAAAGAAAAACTACTCCATATCGGAAGTTGTTTTACGGATTTTATTGCACAGCAAAACGAATATACATTTTTGTATATTGAAAATATCTTTCCTGTTACAACCGACTGGAAGCCATATTACACCCGCTGCCTGCACCTTCTGACAGAACGCTATTTTTCCCGGGAATCCAATCTCTGTATCAGCTATTCCCATCCGGAAAGACCCGGATTTTCCGAGGAACTCTTAAAAATGCGGAAGCACTTTATTACAGTTTTGCACGCCCAGAACCGCAAAGATCTGCTGGAATATCTGGAAACACTGTTCCTTTCCATCAGTCAGAAGAAAAACAGTGAGTATCTTTCCCTTGTAATCCACGAGATTTTTGTTGTGTACCATGTGTATTTTCATATTCCGGAAAATCTGGCTCAGCCCGTAACCGAGTTCTCCGCTTCCATACTGGATACCGAACATTCTCTGGAGAACCTGAAAAATGAAGTTCTGTTTTACGGACTGCAGTGCATTCAGAAAATGGAAGCCGTTCCGTCAGATATCGCACTCTGCCGCCGGGTCATGGAATATATCGGAAATCATTATACAGATGCTTCCCTTTCCGTTTCTCAGGTGGCTGCGAATTTTCAGCTGCATCCTTCCTACCTGGGAAGCGTATTTAAAAAAGTACAACATACCTCTGTACTCCAGTACATTTCCGATATCCGGATCAGCGCTGCTCAGAAACTTCTGAAAGAAGGCACGATGAAAATTTCCGAAGTTGCAGAGACATCCGGATATTCGGATGTGTACTACTTCAGTAAGAAATTCAAAAAAGCCTGCGGGTGTTCTCCAAAAGAATATGCGGCAAAATACAGTTAAAAACAGGGATGTCAAACGACATCCCTAGCTTTTCTGTATATAAATGATATTACTCATCCTTCTTTCCAGACCGCTTCCGCCACTTCACACACTCTGTCAGAAGATACTCGATCTGTCCGTTCATCGAACGAAACTCATCCTCTGCCACTGTGCGATCTCATCGTAAAGCTCCTTGGAAAGTCTCAGTGGAACCTGTTTTTTCACTTTACTTTTTTCCTTTCTTTTCATTTTCCAAAATGTGTCCCACCTTCTAACTATTTTATATATACTGTACACAATCGTCCTAATACAGACTTCCGCTGTTTACGATCGGCTGTGCATCCTTGTTTCCACAAAGTACGACCAGTAAGTTACTCACCATCGCTGCCTTTCTTTCTTCATCCAACTCTACAATATCATTCTCGTTCAATTTGTCAAGTGCCATCTCTACCATGCCGACAGCACCTTCCACGATCTTCTGTCTTGCATCAATGATCGCTGCCGCCTGCTGTCTCTGCAGCATTGCAGATGCAATTTCCGGTGCATAAGCAAGATGTGTGATGCGGACTTCCAGAATCTTGATTCCCGCATTCTCAACTTTCTCCTGCAATTCTTTGCACATGATCTCAGCAATCTCCTGGGAGCTTCCTCTTAAGGACTTTTCATCTCCTTTTTCACTGGTATCATATGGGTACATTCTTGCCGTGTTACGGATAATCGCATCGCACTGAATGGACAGATAATTCTTATAGTTCTCCACATTGATCACCGCTTTGGTCGGATTTGTCACTTTCCAGATCACTACTGCGCCGATCTCTACCGGGTTTCCAAGTTCATCGTTGACTTTCTGCTTTTCGTTGTTCAGCGTCAGTGTCTTCAATGACACTTTCTTTGCTTTTCCTGAGAGAGCTGCCGGATTGGCAAGGCCTGAGGATGTAACAACCGGTGCTGCCGGACGTACAGATGGGTTGATCGCTTCACAAAATGGGTTTACCCAGAAAAATCCGGCTGTCTTGATCGTTCCGTAATATTTTCCAAACAGGGCAAATACATAGGCTTCATTTGGATTCAATACTCTCAATCCGCAAAGTTCGAGTATAAATCCCACAATCAGTAACACTCCAAGAATAATAGAACCTGCCAACAGCGCCGTATTCGTCTCACCTGTCTGACCAAACACCATGCATCCCGCAATGATCACAGCCACACCAAGCAGCATCCCGATGATACCAAGTAAAAGCATGGCATATCCACTCTTTGCTTTCAATACTTTTTCATCTTGTACTACACTTTTCTCTCCATCCATATTCTTGTCCTCCTCATATGAATTTATTTGATATCATTTTGATATCATCATAGTAGCACTCGTATCAGGAGTTGTCAATGAGGTGAAACGATTTTTTCTGTCAGTATTTACACAATCTGTGCCGTAAGAATTTCAACCAGAACACCTCTTAAATCTCTGCTGATATCCATTGCAAACAGTTCTGACAAAATCCCCGCAGCCGGACGTTCTGACCGTATTAGTTCGTATAACCTGTCTTTCTGCACAAATTCTATCTCTGCCTGATTCAGAAAATCAAAACATCTCTCCACAACATCATTTCTGGCTCCGGAAGCCGTATGTTCCAAACTCACTTCGATCATCGCATCTGTTTCTGTCTCTGGTATCTCTACTACAATTGCTTTTTTCCATCTGTCATAAGATATCTGAGCATCTGTTCCTACACCATTTTTTCTGACCACGACCGTTTCACCGGAATTTTCAAAACCAGTCATTTCAACTGTATAACTCCGTTTCTGAGGAATCAGGTCCCGATTTCCTGCAGACGGATATATTGTAAAGATTGGTTTTTCATCTTCACAATACACCATCTTCGTTGTACAACAGATTCTCTCCTCATATGCACAGGACACATTGTCGTCTTCATACAGCTCAAACTCACCATTTTGCCCTGCATAGACCATGAGATGTAAGGAATTTGGATTTTTCTGTGCCTGCACTGCACTGATTTCGTCTGTAAACGCAAGAATACTTCCTGCGGAAGCAAAAACGGGAATACTCTCAATCCCTCTGTACAGATCCAGAATTCTGTCCCCATCGTATATCATTCCTGTATAAATATCATACCAACGTCCTTTTGGCAGCCATACCTGTACTTTCGCCATATTTATTTTTTCTATCCGCGGTGCTGTTATCGGAGCAACCATCAGAGAAGTTCCGAAGAGATACTGGTTCTTCTTTTCATAAGCCTCATTACATTCCTGCCAGTTGTAGTACATGGGTGATATCAAAGGTTTATTTTCGCAATAGCTCCTGTAATTCATTGTATAAAGATACGGGATCATCCTGTGCCGTTCCCGCAGCATATGATCCATCACCATTTCTGCTTCTTTCTTATAACGCCATGGTTCTTTTCCATTAAATTCACTGCTGGAACTATGAAGCTCATGATCGGCGAATAGATGCCAAGCTGTACCCATCTTACCGTCATTTCATCATCCTTATATCCCAGCATATGACCACCGATATCATGGCTCCACCAACCATATCCTATATTCGAAGCCGTAAGTGTAAAATAGGGCTGAAAATCTAGAGATTCCCAGGTTACGATTGTATCTCCTGAAAATCCGATTGGATATCTGTGACTTCCAGGCCCTGCATATCTTGAAAATGTCAGAGGTCTTTTCCCCTCTCTTGCAGAGTCCAGGAAATGAAAATGATTAAAAATCCAGAGTGGATCCAGTCCTTCATCCCTGCAAACTTCCCCCTGTTGCCAGTCGATCCACCAGAAGTCAACCCCCTCTTCCTCTCTCGGATGATGCAGATACTGAAAATATGCTTCCAAAAATCGGGGATCTGCCGGATCACATAAAATCGGATCCTCATTCGCATAATCTACTCCCAGAGCTTTTGCCATCTCTACATACATCTCCTCATGGGCACGCACTCCATCTGCAGGATGTACATTCAGAGTCACTTTCATCCCTCTTGTATGTAGATTGTCCAGAAATCGTGTTGGATTTGGGAATAATTCCCGGTTCCACGTATATCCGGTCCATCCGCTTCCATATTTGGGATCGATATCCACCAGATGCCAGTCCATATCAATCACTGCAACTGTAAATGGAAGATTCTCCTGCTCAAATCGATCCATAAGCGAAAGATAACTCTCTTCATTATATCGGTAAAATCTGCTCCACCAGTTGCCAAGTGCAAATCTCGGCAACATAGGTGTTTTTCCGCAAAGACGGATCAGGTCAGCAACAGCCTCCTTATAATCGTGACCATATCCCCAGAAATAAAGATCCTTTCCCCCTTTTTTTCTCGACTTGATCCATCCATCTTCCAGTAATACATGGGAGTTGCTGTCATCCAGAAGAGAAAATCCATTTCTCGACACAACACCATGATCCAATCTGATCTCTCCATCAACTCCATCCAGAGTCCGCGCTGTACCACCAAGATCACAGATTTGTTCTCCATAGTGCCAGGTACTGTTCACACTTCCTTTCACATGTATACTAAGACCGCCAGATGAAAACTCTTTTTCATCATATACAAGATGTAGGCGGGAGGTATTGATCTCTATCCCGTTTTCTGTATGAATGACGCGGTAATCCACCTCGGGGAAATCCCGGTATAAGACCATTTGCGTGGCTCTGTCCTCAAACTCTCCATCTGCATTGTACTCAAGTCTCACCAGCCCTTCCGTAAGTACTGTGATTCTGTATTGATTTCCTATGATCATATTTTCCTGTCTCGCACAGGGTGATGTCTTGATTCTGTATATCTTCTGCATAACAACTTCCCTTCTTTTTGTTTATTCTTTTACACTTCCCACGACAATACCAGTGATCAAATATTTCTGCAGAGAATAATTATTCACCTTGGTCATATAGAGTCAATCCCTGCCTTCTTCAGAAAAGATTGGATTCTAAACGTTCCTGATCTTCATCGTCTACAATCAGCATGCAGTACATAATACGACCTCTGCCGTCTGCTATTTCTATCACAAAACCTGCCGTCTGCTCTAAGCATACGACAGGTTTTCATCTGCTTCAACCTATTTTTTCTTTCTTCTGATAATCACTACTGCGCCGACAGCTGCTACTGCTGCCACCAGAAGTACTGCCACATGATCACATTGGCATTGTCTCCTGTCTGCACACTCTGAGAGTGTGAACCGGATGTACTTCCATTGTTATGACTTCCGCCGTTATTGTTTCCACTGTTGTTGTCATTTCCGCCGTTGTTATCATTTCCGTTGTTGTTATCATTTCCGTTGTTATCGTCGTCCGGATCTGCTTTTTCTCCTCTGACCAGAACCTTCACATCAGCTTTGGCTGTTGCTCCGTTTGTATCCGTTACCTGAATGGTCACGATCACATCCGTATCGTTTTCCGGTGTTGTTACCTTTCCATCCAGTCCGATGATTCCTTCCGGATTCACTGCCACGATCTCGATCTTGCTTCCTTCCGGAACTTCCGGCAGAACCAGAGTTTCTGTTCCTGCTTTCACTTCTGATGGAATCTTATGGTTTGCCAGGATGTCGTTTAAGATTTTCTGTGCACCCGGAACGTGCGTTTCTTCTGTCAGTTTTGCCTGCACCAGCATCCGTGCATTTCCTTCGTCTTCTCCGACATCACCTGCTGTGAAATAATATTCCAGTGCAGAAGCCGGTCCTGTATAGAATACTTTTCCGCTCTCTTTGTCAAATGAAGCAATCTGACTGTTTTCTCCCATCAGAACTTCCGTTCTCTGCAGCTGTTGAGGTGTCAGTACCTCATTTAAATCTGTCCAGTACTTTTCACCGTCATATTTCCGTTTTAACTCGATCGTCTGCGGAGATAACTGTAAATCCAGAGCCTTTCCTGACTCTGTCCATGCCAGATGATTCTCTGCACAATACAATGTTTTCAGGTTTGAAACATCTCCAAACTGCAGCAGTGACAGGTTATTTCCGTTTCCATAAACACTTTCCGGCGCAGCACTGTCCATCTTAAGACTGGTAAGCTGGTTGTTGTTAAAATTTAAGTATGCAATATTTTCTTCTGCCCCGATCAGATTTGTGATCTGGTTGTTTTCCACACTGACCTGTTTTGCTGTTCCGAAACGGAACTCTCCGGATAACTGATTATTTCCTGCAAGAACCGTTTTTAATGCAGTTGCTTCATCCACGATCAGTTCTGTCAGACTGTTATTTGCTGCGTTAAATTCCTCCAATGCTCCCAGACCTGAGAGTGAGATCTGCTGCAGGTTGTTATTCTGACAATGAAGTGTTTTTAAATTTTCAAGTCCTTCTACGAGAAGGCTTTCCATTCCATTACTGTCTGCCTGAAGCACTTCAAGAGCCGCTGCCGGTCTTGCATCCAGTGTATGCAGCTGATTTCCATAACAGCTTAATGCACGCAGTGAAGTCAGGCCTGTCAGATCCAGATCTGTAAGATGATTATTTTCAATCCGTACTTCTTCCAGACTTCCAAGTCCTGTCACATGAAGCTCTGAAAATGTACTATTTTGAGCATACAGCTTTTTCAGACTGCTGCATCCTGTCACATCCAGCACGGAAGCCGGATTTCCGTTTACTTTCAAAATCTGCAGAGATGACAGATCTTTTACCGGTGCAAAATCCCCAATCGCATTTTGGCTGACATCCACGCGCTGCAAATTCCGGAAATTCTCCACACCTTTTAAATCGGTAATTCCTGCATTCGGCATTGCCAGTTCTTCCACTTCCATGCACTCTGCTTCCGACAGGCTTCCATTTCCATCTTTGTCGCAGGTTCCTGCAAATGTCAGTATCACCTGATCCGGAAACTGTTCTGCAGAAAGTTCAATTTCTCCCGCCGGTGCTGCTTCCGGCACCTCTTCATTCTCTGGTTCTGTCTCCGGCTGTTCAGGAGTTTCCGGTACCTGAGGTGTCTCATTTTCCGGTGTCTTATCCTCTGTTTCTTCTATTGTTTCTACAGCCTGCGCTTTGATCGTATACAGATCGCTGCTCATCGTTCCTAAAATCATTCCGGACATCAGCAGGTACGCAGTTAATTTCTTTATTTTCATCTTTTTCCCTCCTACTATCTACTGTGCCATAGTGACTAATTCTACTGTTTCTGAACGGAGAGACTCAATTCCTCTCTCATTTACTGCAGTTACATAAACCTGATATGTAGTAAGCGGGGTCAGCTCCTGAATCGTCTGATTCATTTCTTTTCCTTCCCATACCATCTTACCATTTGCATACACACGGTACGTACATCCCGGTTCTTCCGCAGCCCAGCTGATATTTGCGGAAGACGAAGATTTGCTGTCAATTCTCACGTCGTTTGGAGCTTTCGGTGTTTCCCAGTTGTCCTGGCTCTGTGTTCCGATCAGGTAATACCAGGAACCTGTTCCATACTCTACCCCATCTTTTCTTGCTGCTGCCCGCAGAATTGTATTTTTCTCGACTGTAATCGGTCCTTCATATTTTTTAGCGGACTCAGAAACTTCTTTATTTTTCTCAAATGGCTGACTGCGTCCAGAGTATAATAAATCTCTGCTCCTTCACCTGCTGTCAATGTCACCCGCTGTGCAGAATCATATTGTCCGGAAGCAACATCTGCGCTTACCTGAATATCCATTGCTGTAAAGGATACTTCTGCCGCTTCAGATTCATTGTCATATCTGTCCACAGCTTTTACCTGAACAGTATACTCGCTGCCAGCCTCCAACGGTTCTAAAATCAGCGCAGTCTGTGTAACTTCACGGAAACCAACCTGTTCTCCGCCTTTACTCCAGCTTACTTTGTATTTTTCGACTCCTGTATTATCTACTGACGGAAGGAAACGAATTTCTGCTTCCGATGCCTTCGGAGATACGACTCTCAGATTGCCCGGCACAGTTGGTGCTTCTTCATCTTTGATCACCACATCCCCTGTTTCGCCCATTACTTCCAGTTCTACAACGTGGTTTGTATTTCCTGCTGTACTTCCATTCATATATACACGGATGTATCCTGCATCAAAACGTTCTCCTTCTTTCGGCAATGGTGTTTTTGTATTTGGATCCAACCAAGATACACCTTCACCATACACTTTCATGGTTTTTCCGTTTTCAGTTTCTACATATTCTTCCTGATTTCCTTTTGGAAGCTTATGTGTCTTTCCTGCCTCACCGTTAAGAGCTGCCGGCCATTCCGTATCCGCGTTCTGATTTCCGTTCCACAGCACCAACGTTTTAGTCGGATCGAAGGAACTGTCCGGTGACAGAAGTACGACGGTATCATGATATTTACGTGTACCATCCCAATACCGATACAGGTTCACTTCCTCGACATGATGTACCCCGCCAAGATCTACCTGCAGCCAGTGCGCGCCTCCAGTATTTCCGCCCGGATCTGAGTAGTTATCACGATTCGTCTTATTTCCATCTACAGCATCGTCTCTTCTGGAAGCTTCACTTGCATCTTCTGAAAAGCTCACATTTTTGCCTCTTGCCAGATTGGTTCTCTCAGATTTGATCGGCTCATCTTCTATTTTCTGTGCGTCTTCATCATATACAAACTCCAGGCCTGTGATAGAAAGATCAACCCATCCATTTGTCTGGATCGTGATAACTGCTTTTCCTGTTTCTTCGTTAAATTCTACTTTTGGTTCTGTGTACTGCGGCTGTCCGTCTGTGTCCGGCTGCTGTCCCTTTACAACCTTCACTTCTGGTTTTTTCGCCAGTTTTGTCAGTTCAAATGTAGTGGTACGCAGTTCATTATCTTCCGGAGAGAGCTTTCCTTCCGGTGCGTTTACCACATTGTACTCATCCATATATTTATACACAGATAATTTTCCATCAATCACTGTCTGTCCAGGTGAAAAGTCTCCTTTCCAGATTAAGCCATATATATTATCGAAAATAATCTCATCTTTATTTACCCGGTAGTTATTCAACGTGATATCCATCGCTGTTCCGTCTCCGGATTCATTCATGATCATAAATTCGTGAGGCTCCATCTCTACTTTCAGACGTGCGCTTTCTTCTTCCCCTTCCAGAGGTAAAATTGCATGCTGCTTTTCATTTGTATTAACTTTATTGTTGTAGAGATACCATGTGCCCTCCCATTTGTCAGCAAATGCATTTCCTACATATTCGATTGGATACAGATCTTTGAAATACTTTTGTTTTGCCTGTCCGGACAGATTCTTGTCTTTGACATCCAATACATTTGGCGGGGTTACGCCCAGTTTGTCTGCTTCCTGAATCAGTTTCTCTGTTACTTCAGCTCTGGTTCCCCATGCCGGAATAACAGGAATAATGCCATAGCGTCCTGTTTCATAAATCTGGAATCCTGTCGGTGTTCCTGATAAACCACTGTAAAATCAGAACTTACATTTCCATAGAGAACCGCTTTGGTCTCTTCCATGATCTCTTTTTTGGACGGTGCCGGATTATTGACAATGTAACGGAACAGTTCTGTCAGGACATGTGTATTTGCCGGACTGTTCGTGTTGCTTGTTCCATATACGATTTCCGGGAACTCAAACGTGTAGATCACACCACCGCCCAGATAGGTGCTCATCATTTGCATTCCAAGCAATGCTTCCGGTTCTCCACAAAGTCTCTGCCAGTTGTTATAGCTTCCAGCTCCTTGCCAGAGTTTTGAGAACTGCTGGTCCCATGCCCAGGTATCGGAAAGCATTCCCCAGCCTCCGGTATATCCTGCCAGCCAGCTTCCCTGGAATAAACTGCTTGTTTTCAAATCATCCGGTTGATTTGAACTTGTGTTCTTATAAATCAAGTAGAATGCATCTCCGTGTTTTTCCAGTGCCTTTTTCATATTTGCATTGCTGACAATATTCGTCACTGTAGAACCGTGATCCTGATCTGACCATACAAAGAATCCACCGAATCGGTCAGCAATCTCCAGCATCTTAGCGCTTCCTTCGCATGGAGGACGAATACCTGCCCAGAAGTTCTCTGTATTGAACACACCCTGCATATTCGGATACATACGGTACATCAGATCCAGCCAGCCATAATCCATATCAGCTGTAATGTTGTACTGTGTTCCGCCCTGTTCCGGTGTTGCAGCTGCTGTCAATCCAAGAAGCATAATCGGCGCTCCCTGTTCATAGGCAATCTGCAGCCCATGTTCATGGAATGCCTGCAGATAAGCCTGTCCGATATGATCCGGAGCAAACTGTCTGAGGTTGTTTGTATGTAACAGCAAAACGTTATTCTCTTTCAGATCATCCGGAATAGCATTCCATCTTCCGTCTACTGTGTTAGATCCCTGTAATTCTGGCCCTTCTTCCTGTCCTATCTCATAGACATCGTTGGAATACGCTGTTGCGATCATCATCGGGTGTTCGTTATCGATCACACGTCTTGGACCATCCTGTGACTGTACATCCTGCTCATTTTCATATCCATAAATACCCAGTTCCATGAATTTTACTGCGGCACCTTTTGGATTCTCTGTATACACTCTGATATAACGTGCCTCTTTTGTTGTTCCAAGCTCTGTGGCCCCAAGTCCATTCTTGTTTGCATAATCCATATAGAACCACTGTCCGCCCATCGCTTCTTCGTATGGCTTTGAAACATTCTCCGGCTGTTTCACCCCATCCGGAAGTGTCGGATTTCCTTCATAATAAACGATCTGACCGTCCGATAAATCCTCTTCATTTCCAATCACAATGGCAGTATTTTTATAAGAAATCTTGGTTCCTTTCAGACGTTTTCCCTGACCACTCGGATTTCCATTTCCGATTGTCGCCTGTCCATCATATACCTGACGTTTCAGGTTGATGACTTCCAACGGATAGGATGCACCCAGATCCACCTGCACCCACACACCTTTTTTCCCTTCTGCAGTGCTGGTGACTTCTGTTCCCTGTTCCTGATAATTCTCCCAGTTGTTTCCCTCTTTATTACCTGTAGCATCATGCTGCAGATAATATTTGTCACCGTCGGTTAATAAATCCGCATTTTTCAGATCCATATTTTCCCCGACTGTGACTTTGACATCCTTTTCCTCTGCCAGATTGACCAGTGGCGGTGCTTTTTTTGCATCTGCCGCATCTGCACGGACTCCTGTTACCCCAAATGCCGTCAGCACAAGCGCCATGCATGACAGTCCGAGTAATCTGGCTTTGCTCCCTTCTTTTCTGGTTTTCATCCTCATTTTCCTCCTTTTCTTCCACATGAAAGTAAAACCAGAAAATGCTTTATTTTTTTCTGGTTCCTTACATGTCTGGGATTTTCCCGCTTGAATTCTAGAGTACTATACTGTTCCCTCCTTTAATATGGAATATATTTACCAGAAATTGTACTTTCTTTACTATCACAATAGATTTTGCTCATTTATTTTGTCTATTTTTTACATTTTACGTTTTCACATCAAATTTTTACGGTAATTTTTCAATCATTTCTGCCAATATTTCTTCATCAAATCCTGATTTTCTGTCCAACGTAGATCATGTTCGGATCTGCAATTCCATTCCATGCTGCCAGTTCCAGATAAGTTGTTGCAAAACGCTTTGCAATCTCTGATAAAGTATCATCTTCCTGCACAACATAATATTCCGCCGGAGCCTCATTTTGACTCAACTGCCTGTTTACTTCCCTTTGAACAGTATCCGGATCGTATCCCATATCACACAGCTTCTTTCTTCGTTCTTTACCGTTTGCATATTTTCCTTGTATCACTTCCCCGGCAACTTCCTCAATACTTTTGGAGGGCCGCCCTGTCACACCTTCTGTATACTTCGGTCTTGCATAGCCGCGGATCTGACCCCAGCCCACCGGAATTTGCCTTCTCGCCACTGCCTCATTATAATTTCCTTCCATCACTGTGATCATTTGTCCTGAAACAGACTCCACGTATCCAATGTGATCAGAATACCCGTCATTTGGCTGTGCCTGACAGTCCCAGTTATACAAAATGATATCTCCTGGCAGTGGCACGATAGTTCCATCTTCGATCCAGATCCCCTTTTCTTTAAAGATTTCGATATGCTTTTCACATCCACATTCTGTTCCGATCAAGTCCACACATCCCGCTTGGATCGCTGCTGCAGAAACTGCGGTATCACACCACTCATCGGTATACTGCACAGCATATCCCCTTGCCAGCGGCAAGTAGGAATTATACAGATCAATAATCTGCCGGAACTTCCCGTTTGCTTCACTGTAGCCAATCCACGAACGCATCACGTTCAATACATCCTGAGCGCTTCTTCCCGATGCATTTTCATCATACTTCATTAACTGATACTGCTCGATCAGTTCCATATTTTTCTGCACATAGACGGAACTGGTCGCATACCCATCTGCCCAAATGGTTTCCAGATATCGTCCGGGTTCTGTGATTCCCTTCAGATTTTGATAACGTGGAATCTGAAGCAGTTCAAAATATCCTTTCACCCCCTCTTCCATATTGTCAAATACCCGGAAATAATCGGAAATCACCATCGCCGTTCCGGCTTCGTATTCCTCCCAGGTTGCCAGATTGACGGACTTCCCCTGCCATTTCGTCCCACATTTCAACCCAAAATAATTGTGATAGTCTTTCGCCAGCCTGGATTCTCCCCAGCCGGACTCCAAAATTGCCTGTGCAATGATGGGACTGCATACTTTGATTTCATATGCAGCCGCATATTTCTTTACATATCCTGCGATTTTCTGAATAAATTCCTCTTTCTTCATCGTTCTCCCCTGCTTTCTGTATATTTCTCTGCTTTTCCATTTAAAATGTCAATTGCCTGTCTGAGTACTTCTGGAATGGGCATCCCCATAAGCCCGGCATTTTCCAGAATAGACAATGCTTCATTTGCGATAAACGCAATGCACACGGCATCCCTCAGATAATTTGTCCCCATCAAAAGGTCCAGACGGACTGCGATCAAAACAAACAACAGTGTCATTCCTTTTCGGCACAGCCTTTCCAGCCCGCACGACTCTCCAGTCTGCCATTTTCTGACTTCGGACTTTTCTTAAAAATCACCGGCAGAAGAATCCCGCCTGTGATCCAGTCGATTCCCATAAAAAGAACCAATGTCTGCAGTGCGATATCCCATCCGCCAAATAAAAGGGCAACTGCACTCCCAAACATTCCAAACAAGCTCGTCACCATTTGCTTCATATCCTTCACCACCTTCAATTAAAAAAGCAGAATAGACGGCATTCTTTTCAAAGAATGTTCTATCTGCCACTCATTTTCTTTTTCCTTTTTCTATTCGATCCTCACTCAAGGATGCTCCCTTGTTTCTGCATAATCGTCTAACACATATCTTGCATATTTTGTTGCCTGACGCTCCATCCCGATCGGGTTAATTCCAATGCGTTGATCCACTGAAAATAATGTGTCAGTTCATGCCCTATTGTAAGCAAGATTGCCGTCAATGCACTGTCCTTTCCCCATTTGTCACATAAATCTAAATAGTCTCCTGCCGCAACCCGGATATACGGTTCCACTGTATAATCATCTTCCATACTCCAGAATGTCCCATATACCAGATCCCCGTCCATTGCCCGTATTTTCTTTTTATTTTTTATGTAGGCAACAACTCTGAGAGGAAAGAAATATTCTTTTCTCAAAAATGCCGCAAACTCTTTACATGCCCTTCGTACCTCCGGATCTATCCCACTATCAAACCGAAGCCTGAAGCCCGTCCGATGACCTTCTTCCATAAAATCAATGTTCTGTTCCCAGTTTTCTATCGTCCAAATGTGATCCATAATGTTTATCCCTTTTCATCATAAACTGCTTTCATGCCATGATACTGCATCTTTTCTTTTTGCACTCCACATAATCTGTCAATAAAAAATAAACCTATTTTTATGGCAAAGTATATTACAAACGCAAAGACTATACGCACTTCTTGTTTTAAGTATTCTAAATCTATTTTAATCATGCACACTAAAATAATTAAGAATAGAATCAAGAACATTACCTGCTTTAATACCACATAACGATATGTATTTGTGAATTTCATATGTCTTCTCCTTACAGCCATTCAGATATTTTCCCTTTTATCGTATCGATAAAATGCACTTACTTGCTTGCTCTTATACTCTATCTCTGTTGCATTTTGTTCTTCAAACATCCTTTAAAATGGTTTCATAAATTCCTCTTTTGCCGATATACATCGGAAGTGGCAGTTTCCTCTGTATATCGACAGTTTACTTTACGGTGATGTGTATACCACATCTATTTTCCATTAGATAATAATTGAAATAATTCGTTCATATCATTTTCAATATCGTCGGTATCCGAACTCAAGGATACATTGAGTTTAAAAAACCGCCTTTCTATGGATGATACTGTCCATGAAACTGATAATACATAATAATCCACTTCGCCATCATTACTTCCTATACGTACCTCTGTACCATCTTTCTGTACCTCGCAATAAATATAACACTCATACCCATTTTTAAAAGGCAGCCTATTTGTTGAATGTTCTTTTTTTAAGAAATTTTCCCATCCGTATCCTACTTCCAATGAACAATTGTACTCCTTAAATATTGCTCTATAACTGTCAAGAATATTCGAACATTTTTCTAACATTATTTTTTCGTGTTTCACTATTTCATCATCTTTATCAGATGTATAAACAAATTTCATTAAAATCTCCTCACAAATAATCCCCAACAAACTGAACGTCCTGTAATCCATCCATTTGACAATTCTATATCTTAATCAAACACGATTTACTTAACAATAACAATACTTATTCCTCATACGCCACCTTTTCGATTTCAAGATCAAAAATCAAATCGTCAAAGTCATCATCCCAATCAATATCGTTGCAGTAAAACCGAAACTTATCCTCACCTACTTCTTCTTTGATCATGGCAAAACCATCCACAAAACAAGCAATCGTTTCTGTTGTCGGCCTCAAACACCCATTACTAATTGCAATATTTCCTTCTTCTAAGATGACTTCTAGTTCAAATTCTTTCGGAGTCCAGGTTTCTTCAAAAATAATCTGTGGAAATCTCCTTCTTTCCTTTTTCAAACGTTTTCCATTCCAGAATATTTTCCCTTTGAATCCATCCAAATGTAAAATAATTGACTGTTCATATTGCGAATTTGTACTTACAAAAGTAAATTTTAATCGATACTTCCCCTTTTTATCGTATCGATAAAGTGCACTTACTTGCTTACCCTTATACTCTATCTTTGTTGCATTTTGTTCTTCAAACATCCACTTAAATGGTTTCATAAATCCCCCTCTTGCCGATATACATCGGAAGTGGCAGTTTCCTCTGTATATCGACAGTTTCTTACTGTTTTACTCTTTATTTTATCTCTTGTATTTTTACAATAATTTCTGTTTCCTCTTCATAATAAACCCGATACCGCTTTCCTTTCTCTATCTGTTCTTCACATAGTTTATTCCAGGCTGGTCCCCATATCTCCAACTTTCTCTTATCTCCTTCCGCTCCCATAAAAGTATATCCTCGATGCCAGGATTCCCAGGCTTTCCCTTCATAGATACAAATATTCTCATTCTGAATTGCCCGTGTATCTTGTATAACTGTGTACAGGCAGGCAATCACAACCGCTATTCCTAATAGCATATCACCTATGTTTCTCTTGTTTTTATTCCAGAATTTACTTTGTACTAGCGTGGTAATTCCCACAACTCCAAGCACTCCAATGCATATCATTTCCTGATAGATTCCTATAAAATCATACATAGATCTTCTCCTATTCTATCCCCATCATTTCTTTTCTTCCGGTTTCTCATCAAATGCAATTCTTTCAATAATTCTGGAACGCCTGAAATAATAAAATGTCACGATTTTTTGGTCAGCAAATTTTGCCAGTTCTTTCCCTGAGGCCACAATTTGAAATTTCATTGCTTTGGCATTTCGTATCGGCTTCAAAATAATTTTCCCATACACCCAGTTACATTCACTATATTTGGTAACATCTCTGGTAGTTTCTTCACGCCATAATCCTATTTTTTTCATTTCTCGTATACGCATTCTATCTTTTTCTGGTCCTGTATACAAATCGATTATAAATAGTACAACTTTTATTCCTTTCCAGCCTCCCCACATAAGTCCCAACGATGAGATTCCTATATCTAACATAGCCATCGTATGCTTCTCCGCTATATACAAAATAGATAATCCAAAAGACATATCCCATATCGACCACCATATCACTGCGATACACGTCACTAAATTTAACAAAACTGCAAACCAATATGGATTTTTATTCTTCATATTTTCTCATTCCCCTGTATGTTCAACTTTTTACAACATCTTCACCGGTTCATACACCATGCTCCGATTCATACCATACCTTTCGCAATACTGGTAAAATTCTTGTGAAACAATATTGAAAGAAGATGTATGATACCCTCTTTTTTGCTCTGTCAACACATCCCCTGTTTTATAGACATGTGTTTGATCTTTCAAATAATTTTTGTCCAGCACCAACTTCTGTACCGGATTTGGAATTCTTATCATTGCTTTTCCACATTTGGGACAAGATATGATCGGCTTGTTTGTAATTGCTTCCATCGGCAATGTTTCCGCAAAATATAATTGATATAAATCTTTTATCTGCCTTGGGAAGCATATTTCTTAACTGGCCAGAATTCCAAACCTTTCCAGACACTTCCTAAAACCCTTCTGGTCTTGTCCGAACAAAACAAAAGGTCATCTGCTGCATTCGGCCCACTGAAAAATTGTCTTGTTCCCCACCTTACAGGCTTCGTAACGGATAAATATCCAATCTGCTCCTCATGTCGGTATTCCATTTCTTTCTGAAATGGTCTTTTATAAGCGCAGGAGCGTTGAAATGCATACTCATCATATTCCCACTGCACTTTCACGCTTTTGTTCCGAACAAACAACCATTGCGCCTCTTCAATTTCTCCTTGGGAATATTCACAGGTTGTAATCGAATCCAGTCTTGAAACAAATGGAAACTGTTGCTTAAATTTTTCATACACTTTCTGATCTTCATACAACTCAAATAGATACTCCTTATCACTTACTTGAACAGATGTCCCTAGTACTTCAAAAGAATCTTCTGTCTAATAAGGGATTTCATATCGATTCAGAAATCTCAATAAACCAAACTTATTTTTTAAACAATAATAATGCTTAATCCTCATATGGCACCTTTTTGATTTCAAGATCAAAATCAGATCATCAAAATCATCATCCCAATCAATATCGTTGCAGTAAAACCGAAACTTATCCTCACCTAATTCTTCTTTGATCATGGCGCAGCACCCATAAAACAATCTATCCTTCCTACATCAGTTTTGGAATACCCATTGCTAATGCCAATATCTCCTTCTTCCAAAATGATTTCTAGTTCAAATTCTTTCGGAGCCCAGGTTTCTTCAAAAATAATCTGTGGAAATCTTCTCCTTTCCTTTTTCAAACGTTTTCCATTCCAGAATATTTTCCCCTTAAATCCATCCAAATGTAAAATAATTGACTGTTCATATTGCGAATTTGTACTTACAAAAGTAAATTTTAATCGATACTTCCCCTTTTTATCGTATCGATAAAGTGCACTTATTCGCTTACCCTTATACTCTATCTCTGTTGCATTTTGTTCTTCAAACATCCACTTAAATGGTTTCATAAAAATTTCCCTTCGTATATCAAATTAAATCTAATATCGCCGCTATCCATGTCATATCTTTTTCGCATATTTTTTCTTTTTGTAAAATATGTTTCACAATCCATCTGCTATATGTGGGAAAATAGCGATTCATTCGATACCACATCGGACATTGTGGAAGCTTAAACAGAATCAGGTCATTCTCCTGGATTGCATTTTTCTTTCCAACAATCTTGCATATAGCATGGAACACTGAATCCGGCATTCCTTCTTTTCTAACGCAATTCATATAAAATACACCTACCATTTATTCTTCCAATGATTCCTGTAGTTTCCTATATGATTTGCAATTCGCGCGTCTTCTATCGTATTCAATCCATTATAAATACCTGACATCAAAAATCTTCGATGATTTCCGCCGTAACAGTGCACAAACGCAGAATTTACCCTATATTTTCTGTTTTCAAACACCATCAAAATTTTTTCAAATTCTTTCAATGACAACTCTGTTTTTAATAAATCTCTTCTAACATTTACTTCAGCTATTAAATAATCACTATGAAATGTATAATCAAGTTCAATTGAAAAATACGGAAATATATCCTTATTTTTCATGTGGCATTCAAATTCTATCGTTGGCGAAGAATCTGTTTCTTCGCATAATACAACATAGGAATTTGTAATTTATAAATTTTGTTCTCCCCTTTTTTCCATTACGGAAACTTTTTCCAATTTGCTTATAATCATAATCTGGATGCAATAATGAATATCCTAATTTTTCATAAGTACATCCTAACCCGGATAAACCGGAAAAGTTATTTTTATTTTCTACCCCTTGTGTTATTCTAAAGAAAAAGGGGGTTTTTATATGTTACTCACTGATAAATACGCTGATAAAATTCATGCATCATTACCTGTTATGACCGCATGATCATTCAGGATATATCCCAAACTGGAGCCATGCGGAAGCAATGACTGCCTATATGAAACTCAACGGTATCCGTATTTTTGATTATCCACCAGTTTCTCCCAGCCCCTTACGGAACAGGTCCGTCAGAATGCGGAAAAGATTGCTCACGAAAATGGAATGGAAATTGAGTTCATCCGAAAACTCCATGCTTTTCGAAAAGATGACCGCATCCA
>ENA-OQIG01000069-OQIG01000069.1-human-gut-metagenome-genome-assembly--contig:-NODE-69-length-59128-cov-3.656226_pt1 | contig 59128 bp, 59 predicted proteins | sample MGYA00242576_ERZ504741 | MGnify/ENA primary metagenome ERZ504741 (study PRJEB26092, sample SAMD00036436) | human gut metagenome | host: Homo sapiens | study: EMG produced TPA metagenomics assembly of... | reverse complement strand
AGCAAATGTAGATTAATGCAGCAGCACAGAGTACTAATACAATATTAAATACTGTTTCATGATTAAATTATGTTTTTAGTTGTTTATATTTCGATCACAGTCAAAAATAAGTAATAAAATAAATTTAAATACGATAGTTCCGGGAACTTTTTCTCGTACAAAAATGATAAATAACTATTTAGAAAGGCAAATTAAGGAAAATTTCCTTATCAACCAACTTTTGAGCAGGAAATAGCTGTAAAATCTCTTTCAGAGTTTCTGCTTTCCACACTGGCGGATGAAGTATTTATCCTCAGAGCTATGCCGGTACTGGTAAAACATCTTTGGTAGGGGCATTGGTAAAGACGATGGATCAGTTACAGCAAAAGGCTGTGTTACTGGCTCCTACCGGTCGTGCTGCAAAAGTTTTTTTCATCATATGCCGGTCACCCGGCTTTTACAATTCATAAGAAAATATACCGGCAGCAGTCGTTTTCTAATGAAACCAGTAATTTTTCAATAAATGACAATCTTGCTACGAATACTTTGTTTATAGTCGACGAAGCTTCAATGATTTCCAATGAAGGATTGTCGGGCAGTATGTTTGGGACGGGAAGATTATTGGACGACTGATACAGTTTGTTTATTCCGGTCAGGGGTGCCGTCTTTTGTTGATGGGAGATACTGCGCAGCTTCCTCCGGTAGGTGAGGAGTTGAGTCCGGCACTTTTTGCAGATGCATTAAAGGGATATGGATTGGAAGTGCGGGAAGTTGACTTGACGCAAGTGGTTCGTCAGATACAGGAATCGGGCATTTTGTGGAATGCGACTCAATTGCGTCAGCTGATAGCGGAAGATAATTGCTACTCTTTACCTAAAATAAAGATAACAGGTTTTCCAGATATAAAGATGGTGCCGGGTACGGAATTGATTGATGCCATCACTAGTTGTTATGATCATGACGGCATGGATGAGACGATTGTGATCTGTCGTTCTAATAAACGCGCGAACCTATATAATAACGGAATACGTGCACAGATCCTTTGGCGGGAAGATGAACTGAATACGGGAGATATGTTGATGATAGCCAAAAATAATTATTATTGGACAGAGCAATATAAGGAAATGGACTTCATTGCCAATGGAGAAATAGCAGTCGTGCGTCGTGTCCGTAAGACGCGTGAGATGTATGGTTTTCGCTTTGCGGAAGTGACTCTCAGGTTTCCTGACCAGAATGATTTTGAACTGGATGCCAATTTGCTGCTGGATACTCTTCACTCTGATTCTCCCGCATTGCCAAAAGTAGATAATGACAGATTATTTTATACCATACTTGAAGATTACGCAGATATATCTAACAAGCGGGACCGGATGAAAAAGATGAAAGCAGATCCACACTACAATGCGTTGCAGGTGAAATATGCTTATGCGATAACTTGTCATAAAGCACAAGGTGGGCAATGGCAGAATGTTTTTCTTGATCAGGGATATATGACGGATGAATATTTGACTCCGGATTATTTTCGCTGGTTGTATACGGCATTTACTCGCGCCACGAAGACATTGTATCTGGTGAATTATCCCAAAGAACAAATTTTATAAAAGATTTCTTTTTTTTCTTCGTAAATAATTGATTCCCAGTCTAGATGAATGGGGAGATACTCGTTGTGAAAAAATAAATATGAGATTATATTTATTTTTTTTCAAAAACCTCTAAGTGTTTTTCAAGGTATGGGTTGTTATATAAATGTGAATCGAAAATAATAAATGGAATATCGATTCTAATATTTATATAAAACTAATGTTTAATCTTAAATTCAAGTGTATGAGAATCAATGACTCGTGTAGAGGCTCGAAGATTTTTCGGGCATTGTTGATCTTGATGCTATTCGCCCTTCCGGCACAATCTGCAATAGCACAGTTAACAATTAGGATCTCCAATTCTTCTTTAGGAACTGTGATTAAGCAAATCCAGTCTCAATCCAAGTATCAATTTTTTTATGATGACAATTTGGCTTCAATGCGAATAGAGTCATTGAATGTTAAAGATGTTTCTTTGGTAGAAGTACTGGATAAGGCTTTGAAAGGGAAAAATGTCGTTTATAAAATTGATGACAATGTTGTTTATTTGTCGAAAGCAAATGCATCTTCTTCGACAAAGTCGACTCAACAACAACAGAAAGTAACAGGTAAGGTGGTAGATGCTAATAACGAACCTTTGATTGGCGTTTCTGTATTGGAAAAAGGAACAACTAATGGTACTATTACTGATTTTGATGGTAATTATACATTAGTCGTTACAGGTTCAAATGCAGTTTTGCAATTTTCGTATGTTGGATATCAAACTTTGGAGAGGGCTGTAGCAGGAAAGACTGCTATTAATATCACTTTAAAGGAAGATGCTCAAGTCTTGGATGAAGTCGTAGTTACGGCATTGGGAATCAAACGCTCAGAAAAAGCGCTGTCTTACAATGTACAGCAGGTAAATGCTGATGCAGTGACTACCAATAAAGATCCTAACTTTATTAACTCATTGAGTGGTAAAGTGGCAGGTGTTAATATCAATGCTTCTTCATCCGGAGTGGGCGGTGTATCTAAAGTAGTGATGCGTGGTACAAAATCTATCATGCAGTCTTCCAATGCATTGTATGTAGTAGATGGGGTTCCGATGTACTCCAATGCAAATAAAGTGAATGGGACAGAGTTTTCTTCTAAAGGAAATACTGAGCCGATTGCCGACATTAACCCGGAAGATATTGAATCAATGTCTGTGTTGACTGGTGCGGCAGCAGCTGCACTTTACGGTTCTGATGCTGCCAATGGTGCGATTATCATTACTACTAAAAAAGGAAAGAAGGTCGTGTGAATATCACAGTGAATAGTAATGTTGAGTTTAATGCTCCTTTGGTAATGCCTCGTTTCCAGACACGTTATGGTACAGGTATTGGTGGCGTGAAAGATGATAACTCCAGTCGTAGCTGGGGCCCTAAACTGACAGAAGCCAGATATTTTGGATATAATCCTCGTGATGATTATTTTCAGACTGGTGTTATAGGTACAGAAAGCGTATCATTCTCTACCGGTTCGGAAAAGAACCAGACTTATGCTTCCGCTGCAGCGGTTAATTCAAAAGGTATCGTTCCTAACAACAAATATGACCGTTATAATTTCAACGTACGCAATACTACTTCATTTCTTGATGATAAGATGACATTGGATGTAAATGCCAGCTACATTTTGCAGAAAGACCGCAATATGGTGAATCAGGGTACTTACAACAATCCGTTGGTAGGAGCTTATCTGTTCCCTCGTGGTAATGACTGGGAAGATATTAAAATGTACGAACGCTATGACGTTGCACGTAAGATCTATACTCAGTACTGGCCGACAGGTGATGGTAATATGACTATGCAGAATCCTTATTGGGTGAACTACCGTAACTTGCGTGAAAATAAGAAAGATCGCTATATGTTAGGTGCAAGTCTGAATTATCAGATTCTTGACTGGTTAAATGTTTCCGGACGTGTCCGCCTGGATAATTCTAACAATGATTATACGGAAAAGGCTTATGCCAGTACAAATACTCAGCTGACAGAGTTGTCAGATCGTGGTCTTTATGGCATTTCCAGAAGCTACGAAAAGCAGTTGTATGCAGACTTCCTGGTAAGTGTAAACAAAACATTCGGTGAAAAATGGTCTTTACAAGCTAATATGGGTGGATCGTTTACTGATATGCGATATGATGAAATGGCTGTACGCGGACCTATTGCTGATGATTCAAAAACGTTTGCTGGTGAAAAAGCCGGATTGACAAACGGTTTCTATATTCAAAATCTGAGTACGACCAAGACAAGCAAAATGCAGTCAGGATGGCGTGAACAGACTCAGTCTATCTATGCATCTGCCGAAGTTGGCTACCAAAGTACTTATTATCTGACATTGACAGGTCGTAATGACTGGCCTTCACAGTTGGCAGGCCGTAACTCTGTCAATAAATCATTCTTCTACCCTTCGGTAGGTATGTCTGTAGTGTTATCTGAATTGATGCCTAAATTGAATAAGGACTATCTGTCTTACTGGAAGATACGCGGTTCTTTTGCTTCTGTAGGTACAGCATTCGAAAGATATATAGCTAATCCTTTGTTCGCATGGAATACCAGTATCGGTCAGTGGAGTAACCTGACTGACTTCCCGGTATATGACTTGAAACCGGAACGTACCAATCTTTTGAAGTAGGTATGAATATGCGTTTTCTTAAGAACTTCGAACTGGATGTGACTTATTATAACGCCAAGACAATGAATCAGACATTCAATCCTGAGTTGCCGGTAGGTGAATATGCTCGTATCTACATTCAGACAGGTGCAGTTCGCAATCAAGGTCTTGAGTTAGCGTTGAATTACAATAATACATGGAAAGATTTTACTTGGAATACAGGAGTTACTTATTCAATGAACAAGAATAAGATTCTTACCTTAGCTGATAATGCCATCAATCCTATCACTCGCGAGAAATTCTCTATTTCTTCTCTGAATATGGGTGGTCTGGGTAGTACCCGTTTCATCCTGAAAGAAGGTGGAAGCATGGGTGACATTTACTCCTTGATGGATTTGAAGAGAGATGCCAATGGAGCTGTTTATATCGATGAGAACAACAGTGTTGTAACAGAGAGTCTGGAAGCTAATAATTACATCAAATTAGGTAGTGTATTGCCGAAAGGAAACTTGGCATGGCGTAACAATTTCAGTTGGAAAAACATTAATGTGGCATTCCTTGTATCAGCTCGTCTGGGTGGAGTTGTATTCTCACGTACACAAGCTGTTCTTGATAACTTCGGAGTTTCTGAAGCATCTGCTGCTGCACGTGACAAAGGTTATGTATCGGTAAATGGAAACGACCGTGTAAATCCGGAAGGCTGGTATTCAGTAGTAGCTGGTGGTACGGCTGTTCCTCAGTATTATATTTATTCCGCTACTAATATTCGTTTGCAGGAAGCTTCTATCGGTTATACTATTCCGAGAAAATGGCTGGGCAATGTGTGTGATATCAAAGTTTCATTGATCGGACGTAATCTTTGGATGATCTACAACAAGGCTCCTTTCGATCCTGAAAGCGTGGCATCTACTGATAACTTCTATCAGGGAATTGACTACTTTATGATGCTTCATTGCGTAATATTGGCTTTAATCTGAGCTTTAAATTCTAAATAAATCAAGATAGGTATGAAAAATATAATAAATAAATTAGTATTTGGATCTCTTACCGTTGCCTTGTCCTCGTGTATCGGTAACTATGAGAATATCAATTCCAACCCATATGAAGCTCCTGATTTGTCAGCGGATGGATATGCTTTGGGATCTGCCATGAATAACCTGGCCGGTTGCGTGGTATCACCGGATGTAAATACAGCTCAGTTCACAGACTGCTTGTTGGGCGGACCTTTAGGCGGATATTTTGCCGATTCTAATGCCGGTTTTACAGAAACCATTTCAAACTTCAATCCGAAAGACGACTGGAGCCGTGTGTTTCTGAAAGTGATAAGATTATTCCGACATTATATTCTAATCTGACCCAAGTGAAACTTGTATCACAAAATACGAATGATCCGGTTCCTTATGCCATTGCACAAGTGATAAAGGTGGCAGCTATGCATCGTGTAACTGATGCTTTCGGTCCGATACCTTATTCTCAGATAGGTGCGAATGGCGAAATTGCTACTCCTTATGATTCTCAGGAAGTGACATATAATACATTCTTCGATGAGTTGAATGCAGCTATTGCCACACTCAATGAGAATTCTAACGAACAGCTCGTTCCTACAGCCGACTATATATATAAAGGTGATGTAAAGAAGTGGATCAGATTTGCCAACTCACTGAAGTTGCGTCTTGCTATCCGTATAGCTTATGCTAATCCGGTGAAAGCTCAACAGATGGCTGAAGAAGCTGTGAATCCTGCAAACGGAGGTGTCATCGAATCGAATGCGGACAATGCAACATGGAACTACTTTGAGACTTCACAAAATCCTATTTATGTAGCTACCCGCTACAATCAGGTACAGACTTCCGATCATGGCGGCGTACCCTGTTTGACTGGCGGTGATACGCATGCTGCTGCCGATATCATCTGCTATATGAATGGTTACAAGGATAACAGACGTGAAAAGTTCTTCACAAAATCCGAATGGGCGGGACAGGACTATGTAGGAATGCGTCGTGGTATTGTCATTCCCGAACTGAAGACAACCGGACATAAATACTCTGGGGTGAACATTGCTCCTACATCTCCGCTTTATTGGATGAATGCAGCCGAAGTAGCTTTCTTACGTGCTGAAGGGCAAGCTGTTTTTAACTTCAGCATGGGTGGTACAGCAGAATCATTCTATAATCAAGGTATCCGTCTGTCATTTGAGCAATGGGGTGCAGACGGTGTGGAAGACTATCTGAAAGATGATGTAAACAAACCGACTGCATATACAGACCCGGCAGGTACGAACACTTATCAGAATGCTTTGTCCAATATCACTATTAAATGGAATGATAGTGCTGACAAAGAAGAGAAGCAAGAACGCATTATCGTGCAGAAGTGGATTGCCAACTGGCAATTGGGTAATGAAGCTTGGGCAGACTTCCGCCGTACCGGATATCCGAAACTGATCCCGGTGAAAGAAAATAAGAGCGGTGGTGTCGTTGATTCAGAGAAAGGGGCGCGTCGTATGCCTTATCCGTTGGATGAGTTTGTCAGCAATAAAGCAAATGTAGAATATGCGATTGCCAACTACTTGCACGGTGCAGATAACATGGCTACAGATGTATGGTGGGCTTCTAAAAAATAATATTAAACTTAAAGGAAAGTATATATGAAAAATAACCTGAAATATAGATTGTCTGCTCTGCTGTTTCTGGCATCAGCTCTGACAATAACTTCATGTAGTGATTGGACAGATGTGGAAAGTCTCCAATTGAATACTCCTACATTTGAAGAGCAGAATCCTCAGTTGTATGCTGACTATCTGAAGGATTTGAACAGATATAAGTCTGAAGAACATAAGGTCACTTTTGTTTCTTTCGAGAACCCTAAGGGATCTCCCGGCAAGCAGGCTGAACGTCTGACCGTCGTACCTGACAGCGTTGATTTCATTTGTCTGAATAATCCGGAAGTAAGTCCCGAAGTACAGGCAGAAATGGTCAAAATACGCGAGAAAGGAACTCGTACGGTTTACAGTATTGATTATTCCAGCATTGAAAATGCCTGGAAGGAGAAAGTAAAAGCCGAACCGGAGTTGACAGAAGAGGATGCTCTTCAGTATATCGGTGAACGCACCAATGAGATGTTGGCACTCTGTGACAAATATAACTTTGATGGTGTTATTGCTGATTATACGGGGCGTTCGCTGGTGAGCCTTCCGGAGGCAGCTCTGAAAGAATATAATGACCGTCAACAGAAGTTTTTTTGCGAGGTGATGAACTGGCAAGGCAATCATGATGACAAGACTCTGGTATTCTACGGAAATGTACAATATTTAGTGCCGGAGAATATGGATATGTTAAGCAAGTTTGACTACATCATGTTGAAAACTGCTTCTTCTACCAATGCTGATGATCTTGCTTTAAAAGCATATTTGGCTATTCAGGCGGGTATAGATGCAGTAGGCGGTACAGAAGAAGGAGTGAATCCTGTTCCTGCTGATCGTTTTATCGTTTGTGTCGAATTGCCGCAGGCTGACGATAAGGATAAAGTGAAGGGTTACTGGAGTACAGTGGATGAAAAAGGCAATAAACTAGTAGCAGCTCCGGGAGCAGCCCAGTGGATGGTTGAAGCATCTCCTAATTACACCCGGAAAGGAATCTTTATTATGAATGTCCATAATGATTATTATAACAATACTTATGGATATGTGCGTGAAGTTATTCGTATTATGAATCCTAATAAATAAGAATAGAAATGAAACTCTATAAATATTGTTTTGCGCTTTTGGCTCTTACAACAGTCACAGTGAGTGGTTGTAAGAATGAAGATATCAATGAAGAGCATCATTATGACAATAAACTCTATGTTAGCTCGGCTCCTGTTTGTGATGATTTGCTGATTAAGCCCAGTATAACTGAGGCTACCCGTGAACTTAGCTATCGTATAGCATCGCCGGCAGAACAAGATATTCAAATAAGCTTTGATGCGGCTCCCGCTATGACAGCAGCATATAATTTGATTTACAATGATAACGCAACTGCACTGGATTCATATTTTTATAATATGCCAACAAAACTGCTACTATTAAGCAGGGATATTTCCAGTGATAATATTGTGATTGACTTTAAGAATACCAACGAATTGGATAAGTCAAAACGATATGTATTGCCCGTCACCATTCTAGATGCATCCAATATTGATGTACTCGAAAGTGCCCGTACTGCTTATTTCATATTTAAGGGTGCTGCCCTTATTAATGTAGTGGCAAATATCAAAGAAATCTATTTCCCAATTAACTGGAAGAGCAGTGTGAATAGTCTTTCTACTGTTACTATTGAAGCTTTGGTTCGTAGTGAAGACTGGGTAGCAGGACGTGATAATGCCTGAGTTCTGTTTTCGGTATTGAAGGTAAATTCCTTGTACGTATTGGTGATGCTGACCGTCCACGTGATCAAGTTCAGGTAGTAGCTCCCGGTGGTAATTTCCCAGGTCCGAATGTTGTTCCGGGTTTACCGGTTAATGAGTGGGTACACATTGCCATTGTTTATGATAATACAACAAAAGAACGAATCTATTATAAAGATGGTGTGCCTGTTTATAAAGACGAAGCAGCTTCAGGTAATGTATCTTTGAGCAGTGGTTGTTATATTGGTCGCGCTTGGATGATACTCGTTGGTTGCCGGGAGATATTTCAGAAGTCCGCGTGTGGTCAGTGCAAAGAACGGCAGAGCAAATTGCCACTAATCCTTATGAAGTAGATCCTGCCAGTGAAGGACTGGTTGCTTACTGGAAGTTTAATGAAGGTGCTGGAAATGTTATTACCGACCAGACTGGACATGGTAATGATATTACAGGTTCGGGCGATCCTACTTGGGTAAAAGTAGAGATTCCTAAGATAAATTAATTGTTGGTTTAATCTTTTATTCAAGAATTCATTATGAATATGAAATATATAACTTCGGGTTTGTTCGCTGCATGATTGTGAGCAGTACTGCATTCTTGACCTCTTGTGCTGATGATCTTGAGGTCGGAAAGAATATTGATGAGTCGGCTACAGTGGCATTTATGAAAATAATGCATATCTGCGTGATGGAAAGTCGAACTTAGTTTCTAAGGTTGTCGAATTGCACGGTGAGACTTATGCTACTACAGTAAAAATGGGGTTGAGCAAGACACCTAATACAGCTACATCGGCAAAAGTGAAAATTGATGCTGCTTATTTGGAAACGTATAATAAGGCGCATAATACAGATTTTGCATTGTATCCGCAGGACTTGGTTACCTTTGCTAACGAAGGAATACTTACAGTGAACGCTAATACTAAATCAGCGGAGGTAGAGATGACTATTCGGGCAGGAGAAGGTCTGCAGGAAGATAAAACATATGCTATTCCGGTAGCTATCAGTGATCAGAGTAGTGATATCACTATTAAAGATGAAGATGCGAAACATTGTATTTATCTGGTGAAAGATATGCGAAATGCCGGTGATGCATATAAAGGAGAAGGTGTAATGCAAGGTTATTTGTTCTTTGAAGTAAATGACGTAAATCCGCTGAATACTCTTTCTTTCCAATTAGAGAATGGAAAACTTCTTTGGGATGTTGTTGTACTGTTTGCTGCTAATATCAACTATGATGCTGAAGCAGGACGTCCTCGTGTACAATGTAACCCGAATGTACAGTATCTGTTGGATAATAATGAAACTCTTCTTCAGCCACTGCGTAGACGTGGTGTGAAAGTATTGTTAGGACTGCTTGGTAACCATGACATTACAGGCTTGGCACAGCTTTCCGAACAAGGTGCTAAAGACTTTGCCCGCGAAGTTGCTCAGTATTGTAAGGCATATAACTTGGATGGAGTAAATTATGACGATGAGTATTCAAACAGTCTGATTTGAGCAATCCGTCTCTTACTAATCCAAGTACGGCTGCTGCAGCTCGTCTGTGTTATGAAACCAAACAGGCAATGCCGGATAAACTGGTTACTGTATTTGATTGGGGACAGATGTATGGTGTAGCTACTGTCGACGGGGTAGATGCAAAAGAATGGATAGATATTGTGGTAGCCAACTATGGTAGTGCTGCATATCCTATCGGACAAATGACAAAGAAACAATGCTCCGGTATTTCAATGGAATTCAACTTAGGTGGTGGCGGTAGTTTATCTGCCTCTAAAGCTCAAAGTATGATAGATGGAGGGTATGGATGGTTTATGGGATTTGCTCCAAGTCCGGCTAAATATGGTAGTGTTTTCAGCCGTCTTCAAGGTGGTGGCGAAGTATTGTACGGGTCCAATGTAGCAGCACCGACTATATTCTACAAGAAGAATGATCCGACGCCATATAAATATCCGGATGATCTTTAAATAAAATAGGAACAAATAAAAAACAAGAATATGAAAGCACATTATAAACTCTTTTTATCTCTGGCAATAGGATCATTCGTTACTTTTGCTGGATGTCAGGATGATGAGGTGGTGGATTTGGTTAAATATCCGGTGAATCAGCCTGCTATAACGATTGACGATGCGGAAGGAGCGTCTAAAGCGACGTTGACTGCGGTTTACAAATCTGATGGTACATTGGAATTAGATGGCCCTGTCACTAGAACTTATACATTCCATTTTGCTGCATCACCGGAAGATGCTACAGTGACTTTTGATATTATAAATACTAATATCCCAAAAGAAAATGTAGAGATCAGTGCCACTAAAGTAGTTCTTCCTGCCGGTTCAACAGATGCTTCTGTCACTGTGACTTTGAAGGATGAAGATTTTAGTTTTGCAGCATCCAATTATGATGCGACTACTTATGAATTAGGGGTGAAAGCCAGTGTGGAAGGATATAAGATAGGAACTGAACCAATACAATCTAAAGTTGTAATAGAGAAGGAGGCATACACAGCTTCATGCTCTGTGGTTGGTGAGAGCGGTAATAACGTTACATTTGAACGTGCTTTCTCTCAAGGAGCGATTGTAAATCCTGATCCTATATCCTATACTTCAAGATGAAGTTGGATAAGCCGGCAAGAAAAGACGTAAAAGTGAAAACTTGCACTACGGGATTGGATGAACAGTTCATGAATGATATCACTGTTACTCCTGCTGAAATTACCATAGCTGCCGGAGAGTTAGAATCAGCAGAGGTTACCTGGACTATTACTGATGATTTCTTGCTGACAACAGCTGGAGAAGAATCTCACACTCTTGTTGTTACTGCATCAGCAGAAAGTGAAGACCCCGTTGTGAAGGTTAATAGTAAGGAGAACTTCTTAACCTTTAATGTGGATAAAGTACTTAGAAACTTTAAATATTTGTCTGTTATAGGTAGTAACTGGACTGAATTGTCGAAAGCAGGTTGGAGTGCGGAGATTCCTTCTGGTGTCTCCGGTAGAGCTAGTTATTTGATTGATGGTAATGGAGTATGGATCAGATGTATATAGTTATAATCATTCTGGTTTGTTATTGATATGAATCAGCACAGACTTTTAATGCTTTGGGTATGGATTATTATTATACGTATGCTTCTAAGAAAGTACGTATTTCAACTTCATTGGATAATGAAAACTGGACTCCACAGGGAGTGTTGGAAGTTCCTCGTGTGGGTAATCATTATTTCCAATTCTTCTCTTCTATAACAGCTCGTTATGTAAAGGTTGAATTATTGGAAGGCTTTGGTTCATATATTGATGTAACTGAAGTTTATATCTACAACGCTCAGTAAAGTCTAGTCATTAGCAGATAAGTTAATTTTAGAGCCAGGTTTCATTTTGAAAGCCTGGCTCTTTTCTTGTATAAGCTACTATGTCCCTCCCTGTCTCCTCGTAAGGGAACCCTTGTGCCAAGGGCTTGGCACAGTTGTGCCACTACGGTGTCATTGTTGTGCCAAGCCGTTGGCACAACAATGACACCAATATGTGACAACAGTGCCACCAAATGGTGACAGTTGTGTCTTCTGAGCGTAACAGTAGTATCACTTCGTGTTACTGCCGATCACCAGTCATAATCTTCAACGTATGCATCAAAGTTTGTAGATGAGTTGCTCCGCAATTCTTGAGGATATTTAATATTCTTTGTTGCTCGGAGGGGGTAAGGAGGCGTTCGCCTTTGCGGATGCGGTAGTAAGTTCTGCGACCAAAATAGCTCATTAAATGCGATATGACAGTTTGCATTTGCTTATAAGGCAAGTCTTCTAACATTCTGATGAATCCCTTAGCATAACGTACTTTGACATTAGAACGATAATAAGGACAATTCCCTTGTTGGGCAGCGAGATGTTTGGGACTGATAATAACCCAGTATTCAATCTTTTCCGGTACGCTTTGTGCTGTAAGTAGTCTTAAGCAAGTGTTTGCTTTTGAACATTCCCGATTGAGGCACATTGCGTACTGATAGGGGACTTTGGTAAGTCAATTTCTTCTTCCATGATTTATAGTTGTTTGTCCGGCAAAAGTAGTGAATACTAACTGAAAATAGCCTGAAAGTAAAGAAGTTTACTTTCAGGCTATCGTTTTTTTGTCCATTATCCGGATAAAGTCTTTCAGAACAGAGAGAAAGTCAGAAAACCGGAAGAAAAAGGGCCTAATATAGGAACGTGAATTTAATCGATGAACTAACTACTATTCTTTGGAAAAAGAATAAGGCATATCCTCTTCTTTGGTTCCTCTGTTCAGATTCGGCCGATTACTCATGTCTACTTTGATAGTACCTCCCTTGAACAAATCTTCGTGACGCAGATAATTCTTGGTATGATCAGCACCATTGAAGCTCATGGAATCAATATAGAAATTTTCCGTGCTGTTATTGGGCGCGTCGATAACAAGACTATTGCCGTTCTCGAAGTGAAGAGTAGCCTTTTTGAACAGAGGAGTTCCCATCACATATTCGTCCGTTCCAGGGCAAACAGGGTAGAAACCCAGCGCAGAGAACACATACCAGGCAGAAGTTTGTCCGTTGTCTTCGTCTCCGCAGTAACCGTCCGGTCCGGGCGTGTACATTCTGTCCATTACCTGACGTAACCAATATTGAGCCTTCCACGGTTGTCCCGCATAGTCATAGAGGTAGATCATGTGCTGGATCGGCTGATTACCATGTGCATAGTTGCCCATATTCATCACTGTCATTTCACGAATTTCGTGAATCACTTGTCCGTAATAGCTGTCATCAAAAATGGGCGGTACGGCAAATACGGAATCCATCATGGTAACAAACATCTCTTTCCCGCCCATCAGGTCAATAAGTCCCTGCGGATCGTGGAAGACAGACCAGGTATAATGCCAGCTATTACCTTCCGTAAAGGCATCTCCCCATTTCAGTGGTGAGAAAGGAGACTGGAATGTACCGTCTTCGTTGCGACCACGCATCAGCTTGGATTCTTTATCGAAAAGATTCTTGTAGTTCATGGCACGTTTGGCAAACAGGCTGATTTCTTTCTTGGGACGTTTCAGTTCTTTAGCCAACCGATAGATACACCAGTCATCGTATGCATACTCCAGAGTACGGGCGGCGTTCTCGTTGATTTTCACATCGTAGGTACGTATCCCAGTTTATTATAATACTCGTATCCCAATCGTCCGGTAGAAGAAACCTCCGGATGCACATTCTCCGTTCCGTGAATCAGTCCTTCATACAACGTCTTGATATCATCGACTTTTACTCCTTTCATATAGGCGTCTACCAGGATTGATGCGGAGTTATTTCCAACCATGCAACCTCTGTGCCCCGGACTTGCCCATTCGGGGAAGAAACCGCTTTCAAGGTATGTATTGATCAACCCTTCCTGCATCTCCTTATTAACCGACGGGTACATCAGATTCAACAGCGGGAAGAGGCAGCGGAATGTATCCCAGAAACCGGTATCGGTAAACATATATCCCGGAAGTACCTGTCCGTTATACGGACTGTAATGAATGGGCTGACCGTTCGCATCCAGCTCATAGAACTTGCGCGGGAAAAGCAGTGAACGATACAGGCAGGAGTAGAATGTACGGTACTGATCCAGATTGCCGCCTTCTACTTCTATTTTGCCCAGCACCTGATTCCAGGCATCTTTTCCTTTTTGGGCGAGTTGTTCTATATTATCTTTGCCCAGTTCGTTCATATTAGCGGCAGCCTGCTCGAAGCTGATAAAAGAAGAGGCGATACGTGCGTTCACCTGCTCTCCTTTGCGGGTTTTGAATCCGATGATCGCTCCGGCATGGTCGGTTGTCTGTTCCGCTACGTTCTCTTGCAGATTTCCGTTCTCTACCGTGGCCTTATAGGTGAAAGGCTTGTCGAACTCAATGATAAAGTAGTTCTTGAAGTTTTCAGGAACACCACCGCTGTTGCGTGTGGTATAACCGATTATCTTATTCTCTTCCGGAATAATTTTGATGTAAGAACCTTTGTCGAAGGCATCTACGACCACATAAGAATGATCATTCTCCGGGAATGTGAAACGGAAAAGCACAGCACGTTCCGTCGGTGTCATTTCGGTGACTATATCGTGTTCTGCCAGGTATACTTTGTAGTAGTAAGGAGTTGCCACTTCCCCTTTATGTGCAAACCAGCTTGCCCGTTTCTCTTCGTCAAACACCGGTTGGCCCACTATCGGCATTATCGAGAACTGACCATAATCATTGATCCACGGACTGGCTGGTGTGTCTGTTTGAACCCGCGGATTTTGTTGGCGGTATAGGTATATTGCCATCCGTCTCCCATTTTGCCTGTCTGTGGAGTCCAGAAGTTCATACCCCAGGGACGGGCAATAGCCGGATAGGTATTGCCTGTTGATAACTCAAAAGTAGATTGGGAACCCATCAGCGGATTGACGTACTGCGTCCAGTCTTTGGCTTGGGACAATAGCGTGCAATTAAGTATACAGGCTATTAATAAGAGTCTTTTCATGATAAGTAATGGTTTATATGATTATTGAGAAACATCACGCTGTCATCCGGAGCATAGCGAAGAATGACGGCGTGATGTCAGGTATCCGGAATGTTGGCTACTGTCTGACTCCCCATTGTGTAGGGTGGTCAGTCATTCTGATCTCCATGACTCCGCCCGCTACAATGTCCTGATGTCCGAAGAAAGGCGTGTCCAGAGGTTTGCCGTTCAGCAATACGCTTTCGATGTATTTGTTGCTTTTGGAGTTGTTCTTCGCCACGATGCTGAATGTCTTTTCACCGGGGAGATTGATCACGGCTTTGTCGAAAGCCGGACGTCCGATAGAATACACCGGTTTGCCCGGACATACCTGATAGAATCCCATCGAGTTGAGTATATACCATGCCGACATCTGTCCGCAGTCTTCATTCCCGGACAACCCGTCTACGTTGTTGGCATACTGGCTCCGGTAGACACTGTCCACTAATTCCTGCGTTCTCCACGGACGATTCACATAGTTGTACAGATGAATCACGTGATGACTCGGCTCATTGCCATGTGCATACTGACCGATCAGTCCGCTGATATCAGCCGAGGTGGTTTCTCCGTCCAGACTCGAATCGACTGTAAACAGCGAATCCAGCTTTTCTACAAAAGCGTCCTCGCCTCCCATCAGTTTCACAAGTCCTTCCACATCGTGCGGAACAAACCAGGTCCATTGCCAAGCGGTTCCTTCGCAATAGTCATCACTACGGTGAGTGGAGGCACGCGGGTTGAACGGGGTGCGCCATTCGCCATTCGAATCCAGTCCGCGCATGAAACGGGTCGATTTGTCGAAATAGAACTCATAGGCTTTAGCGAAACGTTCATACTTTGCTTTGTTTTCGAAGTCGTTCATCGCTTCGGCAAAGATGGAGATACACCAGTCGTCGTAGGCATATTCCAATGCTTTGGCTACAGATTCATTTTCGCGGTCGCAGGGGATGTAGCCGATAGCGTTTTTATAATACTTCGCTTTGGGCATCAGATGCGGCAGCACCAGATCGGGGCATTTGATGCCTGTCGTGTCATATTCGGCTGCCCGCAGACTGGCTTTGTATGCTTCGTGAGCATCAAAATTGCGGTAACCTTTCATATAGGCATCCACGATAACCGGGACTGCATGATATCCGATCATCGTTCCAGTGTAGTTGGAAGCCAGATCCCACATCGGTATATTCCGCCTTCCTGATGTTTCCTAATCAGTGAATTGATGAACTGATTGTTCAGATTCGGGTCAATGATCGTCATCAGCGGGTGCAGCGCGCGGAAAGTATCCCACAGGGAGAAGACAGTATACAGCGGATTGATGGTATCTCCCTGATGTACTTCGAGATCCATGCCGAGATAGCGTCCGTCCGCATCCGTAAACAGGTTCGGGCTGATGGCCGTATGATACAGGGCGGTATAAAAGATGGTTTTATCTTCTTTATCGGAAGTGGTGATGTCTATTTTAGACAGATAATTGTTCCAGGCAGTGCGGGCGTCTTTTCGTACCTTGTCGAAGTCCCATTCGGGAATTTCGGATTCCACATTCTTGCGTGCGCCGGCGATATCGACGGCAGATACACCCACTTTTACCAGTACTTCTTCGTCTTTCTTTGTATTGAAGTGCAGCACCGCTTTGCATACAGGCAGGCGCTTGCCGTTGTCCATCGTGACAGAGTCGGTGATGAGGGTATATGCGAACGGTTTGGAGAACTTGGCGTAGAAGTTAATATACTGGTCGAAAGCCCAGTAAGTCGTCTTCTTGTGTCCGCAGATTTCCGTGTCGCTGATTACTTCGATTTCCATCTCGTAGTTGGTCTGCCGTTGCAGGCTGTAGTCCAGGTCGATGATAAATCCGGATTCTGTGCTTTCGGGGAAAGTGTAGCGGTGGATGGCGCCGCGCTTGGTAGCCGTGATCTCCGCTTTTACCTGATAGGTGTCGAGGAAGACGGAGTAATATCCGGGTTCCGCTGTCTCATTCTCGTGCGAGAAAGCAGAGGCGTAAGCCAGTTTCTGGCTTTCCGGATCAGTTGTCAGATACTGCGGCTTGCCGACAGTCGGCATCAGTAATACGTCTCCGTAGTCACAACAGCCTGTACCGCTGACGTGGGTATGCGAAAAACCGTTGATCGTGTTGTCGTCGTAATAATAACCGGAGCAGGCGTCCCAGCCGTCGATCCTGGTGTCCGGACTGGGCTGGATCATACCGTGCGGAACTACAGCTCCGGGGAAAGTATGTCCATGTCCGCCGGTGCCTATGAAAGGATTGACATAAGCACTATAATCTTTTACACTGGGGGACTCTGTGCAGGAGTTGAGCATTATAAATCCTCCGAAACATCCTATCAGAAGTGTCTTTAATTTCATGTCGTTTATTAGTTTAAGTTTAACACAGGACTCATTTCTTATCTGAAGAGATAAAGATGTTGTTTCCTACGATTTTATATTCAATAGGTATGGAATTCTGCAAGGATTTCAATACCGATTCGATGGTTGATTTTTTCTTCAATACACCCGAATATGTTTTGTCCGACCGAATGTCAGGAGACAGAATGATCTTCACGTCGTAGAAGCGTTCCAGTGCCTTGGTGATGGTAAATATGTTTGCTTTATTGAATGGTATCAGATTGTCACGCCATACAGCATCCAGTTTCGCGTCGACTGTTTCACCGTCAGCCGTCCGCTGTTTCTGTTCAGTTCGGCACGCTGACCGGGGGCGAGGACAATTTGTCCTTCGTCCTTGTTGCCTTTCACTTCGATTTCTCCTTCGATCAAGGTTGCTTCCGCTATCCGGCAACGTTTGTCGCATTTGAAGTTGAAAGTGGTTCCCAGTACACGTACGCGCATAGCGTCGCTTTCTACCGTGAATGGTTTATGGCGGTTCTTGGTCACTTCGAAATAGGCTTCTCCGTCCAGATACACATTACGTTCTTTTTCGGAGAATTCGCGCGGGTACTTCAGCGTGGCGGCATTGTTCAGCCAGACTTTCGTTCCATCTGGCAAGACAACTTCCTTCACGATGCCTTCATTGGCAACGGCTACCAGCATCTGATGTTCCGGCCGGTTGTAGAACCAATATCCGGCTCCTCCGCCCATTAGTAAAGCGACGGCAAGGATGGCCGCATATCTCATCCAGCGATGCATATGCAGTACTTTATCTTTCTTCTTTTTCTCTTGCGACAGTTGTTTATAAAGCCTTTTTTCCGCATTAGCCATTCTCTGTTCATCGGCATAATGGTCAAACTTACCCAGATGATAAATTTCTTCCATGCGGAACAACTGGCGGGCATTTTCGTCCGATTCGCTGATCCAGGCATTTACCTCCATCAGCTCTTCTTCAGAACACTGACCAGTCAGATATTTGTTTATTATTTCTTCGCTCAGATTTCTCATTTTCTTTTCCTTCATATAAGTAATACAACTGAAACCCCAAAAACACTTATCTTTAATCCAATAAAAATAAGAGGAGAATGAACCAAAGATGTCCGAGACGATTTCGCAGGAACTTCAAAGCCTTATACATATGTGCCTCTACCGTGCGGAGTGAAACTCCCAGTACATCGGCTATCTCCTTATTTTTCATGTCGTGCAGATAGCTGAGCTTGAAAACTTCTTTGCACTTGTCCGGAAGCTCATTGATCGCATCGTGAATCTCTTTCCGCAATTCCTGGTCTTCGATCTTGCGGATCACTTCGTTATTGTCCGGCTGATAAAACTCTGCACGCCTCCGGTTTATCTCTTCCATGGCGGCGCAATAGCCATCTTCTACATTACGATGTTTCAATACGTTAAGGGCACGTGTATAGACAGCACGATAGAGGAAAGCCTGAATCTGCTCTCCTATCTCTATGCTGTCTTTTCGTTTCCAAAGCTCTACGAACACGTCCTGCACTACATCCTCCGCCTCTTCTTCTCCCACCAGTCGGGTGGCATAGAATATCAGGCTGGGGTAGTACCTGCGGAATAGAGCTTTGTAGGTTAAGTCGAAGTTTTCATTCATTTTTCCGATAGATTAGTTTAGGTGGACCTACTGGGTCTGTTCTTCAAATTCGACTTCCACTAAGGGAGTATTCCCCATTTCAAATTCGACGGTGGTACCGCTCATAATCTGTTCATGGGTAAGGTAGGTCTTGTTGTACGGTTGACCGTCTACTTTGATAGATTGAATGTAAATATTCTCTTTGCTCACTTTGGGAGCAAGTACTGTAAATGTCTTTCCGTTAGCCAGATGCAACTTCATCTCCGGGAACAGGGGAGTACCTATTTCATACTTTCCGCTGACCGGATTGACGGGATAGAATCCCATCGCGCTGAATACGTACCAGGCAGACATTTGTCCGCAGTCTTCGTTTCCGCAAAGACCGGCAGGCTCGTTCTTGTAAAGCTCGTTCATTACCTTGGCAACGTATTTCTGTGTCAGGTTCTGTTGTCCTACGGCATTGAAGAGATAGATTACGTGATGGCTCGGCTCATTGCCGTGAGCATATTGCCCGATCATTCCCGTGCTGAAGATGGGAAGTTCTTCGTCGGCTGCCGGATGGTAGGTAAACATGCTGTCCAGTTTCTCTGCAAAGCGGTTTTTACCTCCTGTGAGATCAATCAGACCATCTATGTCATGCTGCACGGACCAGAAGTATTGCCAGCCGTTGCTTTCGCAGATATGCGGAGTGTATTCGTCGGCTTTGAAGTCTTTGATAAAGTTTCCTTTATCGTCACGCGGCTGCATGAACGAAGTGGCCGGGTTGTAAACATTCTTGTAGTTCTGAGAACGTTTGTAGAATTCGTCCGCTATCTCCTTCTTGCCCATCTTGTTCGCCATCTCAGCGATGCAGTAATCGTCAAATGCATATTCCAGTGTTTTGGACAGTGACCAATTTTCGGCATTGTAATGATCTGTCACGTTGTAAGGAATATAGCCTAATTGCTTGTATAGCCCGATGCCCCGGTAGTTATCCAAGTTGGCGGTAGCTACGCAGGCGGCCAGTGCTTTCTCCGCATCAAAGTTGCCTATACCTTTCAGATAAGCGTCTACAATCACGGGAACGGCATGATAGCCGATCATCATATCGGTTTCACTCCCGTAGAAGTTCCATACGGGCAGGCGTCCGTTCTGTTCAAAGAAGGCGATGAAGGATTTTACCATGTCGTTGACACGTTCCGGTTCGGTATATGTGAAAAGGGGATGGGCGGCACGGTAGGTATCCCAAAGGGAGAAAGTGCTGTAATTCACCCAGCCGTCACTCTGATGTACTTTTTTGTCGGGACCGTAATAGGCTCCGTCTACGTCACTGTAAATCGTAGGTGCGATCATCGAGTGGTACAGAGCCGTATAAAAGTTTACTTTATCGTCTTGATTGTCACCCTCGACTTCGATCTTTCCCAGTTGGCGGTTCCAGTTTGCTTTTGTTTCTGCCAGATACTTGTCGAAGTCATTTTCGGGCACTTCGCTTGCAGGTTCTTGCTGCGCCTTCCATGCTGACGCCGGAAATGGCGGTATTGACGAGAATCTGTTCTCCTTCTTCGGTATGGAAGTCAAAACGTGCGATGACAGCCGTACCGATGTGTTGCTTGTCTTTGATAATGGCAGTCGTATCCAGTTCCACCTTGTCGAAAGGCTTCGAGAAGCGGGTGCGGAAGTAGATTCGCTGGTCGCGTGCCCAGCCGTCGGAGTAACGGTATCCTTGAATCGTCACAGAGTCCACTACTTCGATGTGCGAATCGTTTGTGAAGTCCCAGTTCATGGCTTTCTTCAGATTCAGGAAGATGGCGGCTTCGGCTTTGGGGAAGGTGTATCGCTGGATGCCACAACGTTCGGTTGCGGTCAGTTCCACATTGATATGGTAGTCTTTCAGACGTACTTGATAGTAGCCTGCATAGGCGCTCTCTTCATCGTGAGAAAACTTGGAGTAGATGCCCAGCGGCGCTTCTGCCTCTTTGTAGGGCAGTGTGACCGGCATGAAAGAGATGTCGTACAAGTCGCCTGCACCTGTTCCCGAAAGGTGGGTATGCTGAAGCCGGCGATGGTGCTGTCCGGATAAAAATAGCCGGAGATGCGGTCCCATCCCGGAAGTCCGTTGTCCGGGCTGAGCTGCACCATACCGAAGGGGCTTGTGCGCCGGGATAAGTGTTTCCTGTGAAATCGGTGCCAATAAAAGGATTTACATACGATGTGTAATCAATTTCAGCTTGTGTCTGTTTGGTGTTGCAGGATGCAAAAATACAAACGATTAGAAGTAGGTAAATAGGTGTTTTCATCGGTGTACGGGTATTGGTGATTACTTATTTTATTATTTGAAGGATAAGAAAAATAATTAATCTGTTTACAAAGGTAGGAAAAAGTTGTGATAATTGAGTTTATATCACGAATATTTTTGGCAGGAGGCTGATTAGTTGCTGTTGACACTGGAATCTGAAATAAAAAAACGTGCCTTAAAGTGCGGGTGACTTTAAGACACGGTTCTTGTATTGGATGTATGTTACTGCTTTTTTAGATACCTGCGAGTTCCAGTACCTTTTCGATAGCGGCATTCAGTCCGTCTGTATTCTTGCCTCCGGCAGTAGCGAAATGAGGTTGACCGCCTCCGCCGCCTTGAATCAGTTTGGCTGCTTCTTTCACCAGGTTGCCTGCTTTCAAGCCACCGGCCACCAGATTGTCACTTAGCATGACGGTCAGCATAGGCTTGCCGTTGTCGAGGCTTCCGGCCACAAAGAACAGGTTTTCTGTGATTTCACCGCGAAGCTGGAAGGCGATATTCTTCACCACTTCCGCCGGCAACGGAGCACAGAACTTGATTACCTTGATACCGTGAATTTCCTGTATATTCTTCAGCAGTCTTTCTTTCAGCGAGGCTTCTTTCTCTTTCATGTAGTCTTCTACCTGCTTTTTCAGTCCTGCGTTTTCCTCAATATACTTGCGGATGGCAATACCCAAGTCGGGTGCGTGTTGAAGAGCGATTTCAATTCACTGATCGTATCCTGAATGGTATCCAGCATTTCTTCCACACGGGCTCCCGTATATGCTTCGATACGGCGTACACCGGCTGCAACAGAGCTTTCGGAAATGATCTTCACCATACCGATATTTCCGGTTGCGGCTACGTGGATACCTCCACAGAATTCGATAGAAGAACCGAACTGGATGACACGTACTCTTTCACCGTACTTTTCACCGAAGAGGGCGATAGCTCCTAGCTCTTTCGCTTCTTCGATAGGAATGTTGCGGTATTCCTTCAAAGGTATGTTGGCACGAATCTTGGCATTCACCAGGTGTTCTACCTGGCGGATTTCTTCGTCGGTCACCTTCTGGAAGTGAGAGAAGTCGAAACGCAGTGAATCCGGTGTTACTAACGAACCTTTCTGTTCGATATGCTCGCCCAGTACTTCACGCAGGGCAGAGTCCAGCAGGTGAGTTGCCGAGTGATTGGCTGCGCAGGCTGCCCGTTTGTCGGTGTCTACACAAGCCATCATCGGAGCTTCCGGATGTTCCGGCAACTTTTTGGTAATATGTATCGGTAGATTGTTCTCTTTCTTGGTGTCAATCACTTCGATGGTCTCGAATTCGCTGACCAATACACCGGTGTCGCCTACCTGACCACCGCTTTCTGCATAGACGGAGTACAGTCAAGTACGATCTGATACAGTGTCTGGTTTTTCTGCTTGATCTGACGATAGCGGAGAATAGATGCTTCGTATTCAGTATAGTCGTAACCTACGAATTCGGTTGTTCCTTCTCTCAGAGTCACCCAGTCACCGGTTTCGATGGCGGCAGCGTTACGTGCACGCTGTTTCTGCTGTTGCATTTCCGCGTTGAACTCTTCGATGTTGACTGTCATTCCGTTTTCGCGAAGAATCAGTTCTGTCAGGTCTAACGGAAAACCGAAAGTATCATATAAGGTAAAGGCATCTTTACCGCTGATTTCTGTCTTTCCGGCGGCCTTTGTATCTCCCATTGTTTTATCCAGCAGACGGATACCTGTTTCCAGCGTGCGAAGGAAGGCTTCTTCTTCTTCCTTGATTACTTTTTCGATCAGACCTTTCTGTGCGATCAGTTCCGGATAAGCGTCTCCCATGTTGTCGATCAACACCGGAAGCAGCTTGTACATGAATGACTGTTTCTGTCCGAGGAAAGTATATCCGTAGCGAACGGCGCGGCGGAGGATACGGCGGATTACATAACCTGCCTTGGCATTGGAAGGCAGCTGACCGTCCGTAATGGAGAAAGCAATCGTACGGATGTGGTCAGCGATTACACGCATGGCGATGTCCTGTTGTTTGTCTTTTCCGTACTCTGTGCCTGACATTGCTGCAATCGCTTTCAGCATCGGCTGGAATACGTCTGTATCGTAGTTGGAAGTCTTGCCCTGCAAAGCCATACAGAGGCGTTCGAATCCCATACCTGTATCGATAACCTTTGCAGGAAGTGGTTCGAGGCTGCCGTCAGCTTTACGGTTATATTGCATGAACACAAGGTTCCATATTTCAATCACTTGGGGATGATCGTGGTTGACGAGATCACGGCCGGAGATTTTGGCACGTTCTTCTGCCGGACGGAGGTCGATGTGGATTTCCGAACAAGGTCCGCAAGGACCTGTATCACCCATTTCCCAGAAGTTGTCGTGCTTGTTGCCGTTGATGATGTGATCTTTCGGCAGATACTGTTCCCAGTAAGAAGCGGCTTCGTCGTCACGGCTCAGTCCTTCTTCGGGACTTCCTTCGAATACAGTGGCGTACAGGTGTTCCGGATTCAGTTTCAAGACTTCTACCAGATATTCCCATGCCCAGTTCGATGGCTTCTTTCTTGAAGTAGTCACCGAATGACCAGTTCGCCCAGCATTTCGAACATGGTGTGGTGGTACGTATCGTGTCCCACTTCTTCCAGGTCATTATGCTTTCCGCTTACACGCAGACATTTCTGAGAGTCCGCGACTCTGTGATATTTGGCCGGGTGGTTACCCAAAATAATATCTTTAAACTGGTTCATCCTGCATTGGTAAACATCAGGGTGGGGTCATCTTTAATCACCATTGGAGCCGAAGGAACAATCTGATGTCCTTTTGACTCGAAGAAATTCTTAAACGAATCTCTGGTTTCTTTTGCAGTCAACATACTTCTATATATCTATTGTTGAGGTTAATATTCTGAAAAAAGCAGTGCAAAGATAGCTTGTTTTTATTATTTTTGCCGTATTAACAAGCGAAATATTTATAAGATGCGCAAAGTTTACTACATCTATAATCCGCAAACGCAGACTTATGACCGGATTTATCCGACTGTCCGACAACGGGCGCTGAGCATTCTCCGCCGTCTTTTTATAGGAATGGGACTGGGAGCCGGCAGTTTCATCATTCTGTTACTGATTTTCGGTTCTCCCTCAGAGAAGGAGTTGCGGAAAGAAAATAGCCAACTCTTGGCGCAATATAACGTACTCTCTCGTCGTCTTGACGAGGCGATGGGGGTGCTTCAGGATATCCAGCAGCGTGATGATAACCTCTATAGAGTGATTTTTATGGCCGATCCTGTTTCACCGGCTATTCGTCAGGCCGGTTATGGTGGTACGAACCGTTACGAACAATTGATGGATATGGCTAACTCAAAGTTGGTGATCAACACTACCCAAAAGATGGATGTACTGAGCAAACAGCTTTATATCCAGTCCAAGTCATTTGACGATGTAGTGGCAATGTGTAAAAATCATGATCAGATGCTGAAATGTATTCCCGCCATCCAGCCTATATCCAATAAGGACCTTCGGAAGACAGCATCCGGTTATGGGACACGGATTGACCCCATCTACGGAACAACGAAATTTCATGCCGGCATGGACTTCTCGGCGCATCCGGGTACGGACGTGTATGCCACGGGTGATGGTACGGTTGTGAAAATGGGATGGGAGACCGGTTATGGCAATACTGTCGAGATTGACCATGGCTTCGGATATCGTACCCGCTACGCCCATTTACAGGAGTTTCGTACTAAACTGGGTAAAAAGGTCGTGCGTGGTGAAGTTATAGCCGGGGTAGGAAGTACGGGAAAGAGTACCGGTCCGCATTTGCATTACGAAGTGCACGTCAAAGGACAGGTGGTCAATCCGGTGAACTATTACTTTATGGATTTGAGTGCGGAAGATTATGAACGGATGATTCAGATTGCCGCCAACCACGGTAAAGTATTTGACTAAAAGAGAAGAAAATCATGCAAAATACGGAGAGAGACCTGAAATTATATTACTCTATCAGTGAAGTTGCCCAAATGTTTGATGTCAACGAATCGTTGCTTCGTTTCTGGGAAAAGGAGTTCCCGCAGATATCCCCAAAGAAAGGGAGTCGTGGCGTGCGCCAGTATAGGAAAGAGGATGTGGAAACCATTCGCCTGATCTATCATTTGGTGAAAGAAAGAGGAATGACTCTGCCCGGAGCTCGCCAGAAACTGAAAGATAACAGGGAAGCGACGATCCGGAATTTTGAAATTATCGACCGTTTGAAGCAGATTCGTCAAGAGTTGATCGGAATGAGGGATGCTTTGGATGGGTTTTCAACAAGACGGGAAGAGGAGCAATGAGTGATTGTTCAAGCACTCATTGCTCCTCTTCCCGTTATTTAATTTATTGTTTTGTTAGTTTTCTACACGTGTCACCGACTTTATATTCGGAATCTTGCGCAGGTTGTTGCAAATAGCTTTACATCTTCCACATCGTGCACATACAATTGGACCTTTCCTTCGAAAATGCCATCGTCCGTTTCCATATCCAGTTTCCGGATATTCACATTAAGCTGGCGTGAAATAACTTGTGTAATTTCATTCAGCAGCCCTACATTATCTATTCCTTTAATATAAATGTATACCAGGAACGAAAGTTTCTTGTGTGTATCCCATTCAGTGGCAATGATGCGGTTGCCGTAGCTGCTTTTCAGTTTGGCCGCTACCGGACATTGACGCTTGTGGATGATGATGCGGTCATTCTCGTCCATGTATCCCAGTACGTCGTCACCGGGGATGGGATGACAACATTCGGCCATGATATATTTCTTTTGCAGGGCATCTTCCGTCAGTTTGAGAATTTGTTTGGTGTTGATTTTTTCCTTTTCCTGCGGTTCTTTTTCCTCCTGCTGTTTATCCTTATTATTGCCAAAAGAGAAAGTCAGATACTTCATCCAGTTGCTGCTTTGTTTCTCTTTCAGTTCATTTTTGTCGGCATCTCCCAGAACGATGGTTTTGTTACCGATGGCTACAAGAAACTCTTCTTCGTTCTTCATGTTATGCAGTTTGCACAACTTCTCGATGACGGCTGCCTCCGGGCGGATCTCTTCTTTCTTAAAGAATTCATTCAACAATTCTTCTCCTTCTTTCTGGAAGGTTTTTCGTTCCTTACGCAGAATAGCCGCAATCTTAGCCCTTGCACGCGCAGTAGTGGCAAACACTTCCCATTGCGGCTGTACACGCTGTGACTTGGATGTCAGGATTTCCACTTGGTCACCACTTTGCAGCTTATGGCTTAGCGGCACCAGTTTATGATTCACTTTGGCACCTATACAGTGGCTTCCTATATCCGTGTGCAGTGAGAAGGCGAAATCCAGGGCAGTGGAGTTCTGCGGCATGGTTTTGAGCTCTCCTTTCGGGGTGAAGACAAAGATTTCCGAGGCGAATAAGTTTAATTTGATTGTATCGAGAAAGTCGATGGCATCCGGCTGCGGATCGTCGAGTATCTCTTTAATGGTACGCAACCATTTCTCCAGTTCGCCTTCGTCTTCGCTGCCTCCTCCTTCTTTATATTTCCAGTGGGCGGCAAATCCCTGTTCGGCTACATCGTTCATCCGCTCACTGCGTATCTGGACTTCGATCCACTGGCCATTATTGCCCATCAAAGTGACGTGCAGTGCCTGGTATCCGTTAGCTTTGGGGTGGCTCACCCAGTCGCGCAGACGGTCGGGATGCGGTTTATAGATTTTGGAGATGGAAACATAAATATCGAAACAGTCGTTCAGTTCCTCGTCTATGTTGCGTGGTTCGAAAATGATCCGTACAGCCAGAAGATCATAAATCTCTTCGAAAGGAACATGCTTGGTCTGCATCTTGTTCCAGATAGAGTAGATGGACTTCACACGTGCCAGGATTCGATATTTTAATCCCATTTTATCCAACTGCTCGCGTATGGGAGCGGTGAATTCGTTGAATACCTTATCGCGTTCGGCGGCTGTTGCGTTCAGCTTTTCTTCAATCTCCTGATATTCTTCAGGATGTTCATATTTGAAACTGAGGTTTTCCAGTTCCGTCTTGATCTTATACAGTCCCAGGCGATTGGCAAGAGGGGCGTAAATATAAAGGGTTTCGCCTGCAATCTTATATTGCTTGTTGGGCAACATGGAACCGAGTGTACGCATGTTGTGCAGGCGGTCGGCAATCTTGATCAGGATCACCCGGATATCATCAGACATGGTGAGCAGGAGTTTCTTGAAGTTTTCTGCTTGTGCCGAAGCCCGGTCACCAAAAATACCTCCGGAGATTTTGGTCAGTCCGTCGACAATCTGTGCAATCTTGGCCCCGAAGATATTTTCGATATCTTCTACTGTATAATCGGTGTCCTCGACAACATCGTGCAGCAAAGCGGCACAAATGGAAGTCGAGCCGAGGCCTATTTCATTACATACGATCTTCGCGACGGCAATGGGGTGCATGATATACGGTTCCCCCGAGCGTCGTTTGATGCCTTTATGTGCCTGGTTGGCGAAATTGAAGGCCTTGGTTATAATCTCAATACGTTTGCGGTGCTTGGTAGCAAGATAATCGTTCAGCAATTCCTGAAACGCTTGTTCAATCATCTGCTCTTCAGCTATTTCTTTCTGGTTCTCAGTGTCCATAATTTAGTCCTTTCGTTCCTTTTCTGCAAAAATAATCAAATTTAAACATCAGGCAAGCGAAAGGCGATTTATTTGTATATTTTCAAACGTTTTCCTGCGGAAATGTTAGTTCCCCGCAATCCGTTCCAGTTTTGAAGATCTTTTACGCGTACACCATATTTTGCCGCAATGGCTCCCAGGGTATCCCCGTTTTTGATTTTATAGTAAGTGGGTGTACCACTGCCGGCTTTGGCAGAGCTGCCTCTCCGCTTGGAGCTGAACTGTCGTCCCTGATGGCCACTGTACGCCGATTCTTGAACAGTTCGCCGGCACGGTGGGCATAAATCGTATCCTGACGGTCGATGAACGAACTGACCGCGTTTTGTGGAAGGCGCAGTGTGTACGACTTGCTTTCGCCCGGTATGATTTCTTTTTTATATTGTGGATTGAGACTTCTGATTTGGTCCATTGGGACGTTGCATAAGTCGGCGATCTGCTGGAAATGGAGGTTTTTGTTAACTTGAATCGTATCAGTGCTTTCGGGAATATTGGTTTCCATCGGGCAGATATTGTGATCACAGTAATAGGTCATTACATAGTTCGCGGCGATAAATGCCGGTACGTAACCTCTTGTTTCTTTGGGCAGATAATTATAAATACTCCAATAGTCGGTTTCTCCTCCCGAGCGGCGGATGGCTTTGTTGATAGTGCCCGGTCCGCAGTTGTAAGCCGCAATCACAAGATTCCAGTCATGATAAATGTCATATAGATCCTTCAGGTAGCGTGCTGCTGCCCAGGTTGCTTTTATCGGGTCACGACGGTCGTCCACCAGGCTGTTTGACTCCAGACCGTACATTTTGCCGGTTCCGATCATGAACTGCCACAAGCCTCCTGCACCGGCGCGCGATACTGCCGACGGGTTCAAGGCCGATTCGATAATAGGCAGATATTTCAATTCCAATGGTAAATTATACGCATCGAGGGCCTCCTCAAAGATAGGCATATAGAAGTTGCAGGCACTCAACATAAAAGAGACTTGATTCCGCAGGCGTCCGGCATACATATCAATAAATTTACGTACAATTTCGTTGTATGGCATTTCCATAACGGTCGGCATGCGTGATAGGCGGTCGATGTATACGGAGTCGCTGAACAGCGGGTTGATCTCCGCTGTACTGCAGTCTTTTCCTAAGTCGATATAATTCTTGGCTTTCCAGTCGTTGAGCAGGCTATCGAGAGGATAAGTCATACTTTTGGGAAGCTCGATGCTCTCTTGGCGTTCTTTGCCGTTGTCGCGAATCACTACGTCTACACTCTGTGCGTTTACCTTGGGTGTGGCAAACAAAAATAATAAAATCAGGGGGCAATAGTTTGCTAATTTCTTCATTCTTATTTGTTCAATCTTCATGGGTTAAAATCTGAGGCTGCATTGCACGCCTACCGACTTGCTGCCGGGTTGCAACGGGTTGTTATTTATAATAGTAGGTTCCACCTCATACTCAGGTCGGGTGATATGTCGAAATTCGATAGTTCCGCATCCACATAGCGTCGATGATGGAAATCAGATATACACCGATGACGGCGAATATACTGAGATCCCGATAGCGCCGGTATGTGTCCTTTCGTTTGCGGAGCAGGTCTTTCAGTTGCGTATCGGTATAGTTATGATTCGGAGGAAGCAAATCCTGAAAACTGTTGGTATTAGGATTGTTATCCATAATATCCATATACGCCTGAGCATAGTCTTTATACATTTTCCCGTTCCAGCTCAATGCGTAAGCACATCCGGCAAATCCACCATATATAATAGGTAACTTCCAGTATTTGCGGTTATAGATTTGTCCTCCGCCCGGAAATACGATGGCATACCAGGTAGCTTTCGTCGGGTTAGGTACGAAAAGCTTCTTGGGCATGACGGGTGGCAGGCTATCTGCCTTTACGACCGATGGCATGACGGGTGTTTCTATCCTTTCCAGGTTCTGTCGGTTGACTTCCTCCAGGCTGTCTGCCGTAACGATGGCGGGTTTCAGGTTCTCCAAACTGTCTATCGGTGGGAGGACGACTGCTTTCTCCACTTTTACGCTGTCGGTGGCCGGAGTAGAAACGACCGGTTCGCGATGGCGGCGTGCCCGTGCTTTGGGGGCTTCGCGTACCGGAGAAATGGAGTCTTGGGATACTTTGACAGGCTCCTGTGCATACACATCAATCCCTGCTACCTGAAAAAAACAGAGAAGCAGGGCAATGTATAACGGGTATGTTTTAGTTTTTTTTGCCATTTATTTCTTCAGTGAATCGAAGATTTCCATGATACGTTCCAACTCTTCTTCATTGCTGAAGGGGATGCTTATTTTTCCTTTTCCCTTTTCAGAACAGGTCAGTTGTACCTTGGTGTTAAAGAATCCCGAAAGGTGCTGTTTCAGCATATTGAATTCTTCGGGCAGTTTGGCCCGTTTCGGGGTTATCTTTTTGGTTCCGCTCTTTACGGCTTCTCCCTCGCTCAGCGATTTCACGATCTCTTCTACTTTGCGAACGGAGTATCCGTGTTCCAGAATCTCTTCGAATATTTTAACTTGTAGTTTCGGATCGCCTAATGTGATCAGTGCCCGGGCGTGTCCCATGTCTATCTGCTTGTTTTGCAGGGCCATTTGTATCGGTGCCGGCAGTTTCAGCAGGCGCAGATAGTTGGCAATGGTCGTACGCTTCTTGCCGACACGTTCACTCAACCGTTCCTGTGTCAGGTCATATTGCTCTATCAGGTGCTGGTAGGCCAGTGCGATTTCCACTGAATTAAGATCCTCACGCTGGATATTCTCTATCAGCGCCATTTCCATCACGTTTTCATCATCGGCTGTCCGGATATATGCGGGAATAGTATCCAGTCCGGCTTTCTGAGAGGCGCGGTAGCGGCGTTCTCCGGCAATAATCTGGTACTCGTCGTCCGAGACTTTACGTAAGGTGATGGGTTGGATAATTCCTATTTCTCTGATCGAATCGGCCAACTCCTCCAGTGCCGTTTCATCAAACTCACGGCGTGGTTGGTTGGGGTTGACGGAGATTTTCGACAGTTCTATTTCGTTAATAGACGAAGAACCTTCGGTTTTCACCTCTTCCATGGAGAGTAGGGCGTCCAGCCGCGGCCTAATGCATTTCTTCTCTGTGTTGCCATATCTTCGTTTATTTACTGTTTCTGCTTATTAGTTCTTTAGCCAGCGCCAAATGATTTTTCGCTCCGGTGGACTCTGCATCATATAAGATGGTGGGGAGGCCGTAGCTGGGGGCTTCACTCAGTTTTACGTTACGCTGGATGACGGTTTTGAACACCAGTTCCTGGAAGTGGCGTTTTCACTTCATCATAGATTTGGTTGGCTTGACGCAGACGTGAGTCGTACATGGTCAGCAGAAAACCTTCTATTTCGAGTGCCGGGTTCAGTTTCGATTTGATGATCTTGATGGTATTCAGCAGTTTGCTGATTCCCTCAAGGGCAAAATATTCCGCTTGTACGGGGATAATCACCGAATCGGCCGCCGTGAGGGCGTTGATTGTGATCAGTCCCAGCGAAGGAGAGCAGTCTATCAAAATATAATCATACTCTTCCTTTAACGGAGTCAGCACTTCTTTCAGTATCTTTTCGCGGTTTTTGAGATTTAGCATTTCTATTTCGGCGCCTACGAGATTAATGTGCGATGAAATGACTTTCAACGAATCAATTTCGGTGTCATGAATAGCGTCCTGTACGTTGGCTCTGTCGATAATGCATTCGTAGATAGTACATTCAGATTGCTTGATGTCGACTCCCAATCCGGAAGAGGCATTTGCCTGTGGGTCTGCATCAACAACCAGTACTTTCTTTTCGAGCGTAGCCAGCGAAGCTGCGAGGTTAATCGTAGTCGTTGTTTTTCCTACACCACCTTTTTGATTGGCCAAAGCAATTATTTTTCCCATATTATCTAAATTTATTGGCAGCGAAATAAGTGATAAATCCTCAGAGCGCCTACTAAAAAATAGAAACTTTGCTTAATCTGTTGATAAGTCACCTGTTTTGTTAATAACTGCCAGGTGAGATACGGGCATTTTTTCTCTTTTTAGCTTGCAAATATACGTATTAAAATTGAATATCGATTCCTTTTTTTACTCACTTGCAGAAGATTAAGATTTGTAAACGGGTAGTCTGCATGGCTAAACATCAGACCCTTTCTGGGTTTACATGAAAAGAGAAGTGGCAAAACATCCCCATGTTTTGGATAATAACATCCCCATGTTCTATCTTAAAACATCCGGATGTTGTTGTGTAAAACACCCGGATGTTTTTATTCCTCTCTTTTATAGTTATCATCTATGGAAAATGAAGAGACTTTCGCTTTCCTATTTGGTTCTGTTGTCGATACAAGTTCTTTTTGTTACTTTTGTGCATTTCGAAAACATAAAATAACAGATAAGGTAGATTGTATGGAAAATAAAAGACCTCTGATCCTCGTCTCCAATGACGACGGCATCATGGCAAAAGGTATTAGTGAACTGATAAAATTCCTCCGCCCGCTGGGCGAGATAGTGGTAATGGCACCGGATGCCCCTCGTTCCGGCAGTGGATGTGCATTGACGGTGACACAGCCGGTGCACTATCAGTTATTAAAGAAAGATGTGGGACTGACTGTTTATAAATGTTCCGGTACACCGACCGACTGCATAAAACTGGCACGGAATCAGATACTCGACCGGAAGCCGGACCTGGTTGTTGGTGGAATCAACCATGGTGACAATTCCGCTACCAATGTGCACTATTCCGGTACGATGGGGATCGTGATCGAAGGTTGTCTCAATGGGATTCCTTCTATCGGTTTCTCTATTTGTGACCATGCCCCCGGAGCTGATTTTGATGCAGCAGGACCTTATGTCCGGAGAATAGCTGCGATGGTGCTTGAGAAAGGACTTCCGCCACTGACTTGCTCAATGTGAATTTTCCTAATACCCAGGAGATAAAAGGGGTGAGAATCTGCGAACAGGCCAAAGGACATTGGAGCGGAGAATGGCAGGCTTGCCCCCGGAGAGACGATGCGAATTTCTATTGGTTAACCGGAGAATTTATCGATCATGAACCGGAAAACGAAAAGAATGATCACTGGGCACTGGCTAATGGATACGTAGCGATTACACCTACTGTAGTGGATATGACCGCTTATCATTTTATGGATGAACTGAAATCCTGGGAATTATGAAATATTATCTGATTGTTGGCGAGGCTTCGGGCGATTTGCATGCTTCCCACTTGATGGCTGCACTGAAAGAGGAAGACCCGGAAGCTGAATTTCGCTTCTTTGGCGGTGATTTGATGGCTGCCGTGGGAGGAACAATGGTGAAGCATTATAAAGAGTTGGCCTACATGGGGTTTATCCCTGTGCTGCTACATTTGCCGACCATTTTTGCCAACATGAAGAGATGCAAGGAGGACATCGTGGCGTGGTCGCCCGATGTGGTCATTCTGGTGGATTATCCGGGCTTTAATCTCGATATTGCTAAGTTTGTGCATGCGAAAACAAAGATACCGGTTTATTATTATATCTCTCCCAAGATTTGGGCATGGAAAGAGTATCGGATCAAGAATATAAAAAGAGATGTGGACGAGCTTTTTTCCATACTTCCTTTTGAGGTAGGATTTTTCAAGGGACATCGATATCCCATTCATTATGTGGGAAATCCGACGGTAGATGAGGTGACCGCCTTCAAGCGTCGCATCAGGAGTCCTTTGCCGATTTTATTGCCGATAGTGAATTGGCAGATAAACCTATCATAGCTTTGCTTGCAGGTAGCAGAAAACAGGAGATTAAGGATAATCTGCCCGATATGATCCGGGCTGCTTCAGCTTTTCCCGGTTATCAGCTTGTGCTGGCAGCTGCTCCGGGCATTTCTCCGGAATACTATGCCAAATTTGTAAAAGGAACGGAACTGGCGGTGATTTTTGACCGGACTTATCGTTTGCTCCAACAGGCGGATGTTGCCTTGGTTACTTCCGGTACGGCTACTCTCGAGACAGCTCTTTTCCGTGTTCCTCAGGTGGTTTGTTATCATACTCCGGTGGGCAAATTGGTGTCTTTTCTCCGAAGGCATATTTTGAAGGTGAAGTTTATCTCGTTGGTCAATCTGATTGCCGGACGTGAAGTTGTCAGGGAGTTGGTGGCCGATACGATGACGGTAGAGAATATGCGGGCCGAATTGGAGCGTTTGCTGTTTCGGGAGGATTATCGTCGCAAAATGTTGGACGGTTACGAAGAGATGGCACGGTTACTCGGACCGGCCGGAGCCCCCCGGCATGCAGCTCGTGAAATGGTGAAATTGCTTAAAAAATAGTTTTTTATTCAATAATAAACAGGAGACCGGTGCAGTAAATGCCCGGTTTTTTTATTTATAGGATATAAGGATTAACTAAAAAAAGAGATGAAAAAAATAAAACTACTTTGGATGGCAATGTTGACACTGATGCTGCCGGCATTGCAATCGTGTGACGATAATGATGGCTATTCATTGGGAGATATAGCGGTAGATTGGGCTACGGTACGTGTGGTCGGTGGCGACACTTATTCGCTGAATGCTGACCGTTGGGGAACTCTTTGGCCAGCTGCAACTGCTATTCCATTTTATAAGCCGATAGACGGGCAACGGGTGATTACTTACTTCAACCCACTTTACGATAACTATGAAGGATATGATCATGCTGTGAAGGTAGAGCATAATTATAATGTCCTGACCAAACAGGTAGAAGATTTGACGGCTGAGAATGAATCGGAATTTGGGAATGATCCGGTTTGGGTTAACAAGGATATGATGTGGATTGGCGGGGGATACCTGAATGTCATTTTCCGTCAGAATTTACCGGTTAAGGAGAAGCATCTTGTCAGTCTGGTTCGTGATAAGTGGGCTACAGCTGCTGAGGGAGAGGATGATGGATACATCCATTTGGAATTTCGCTATAATACATACGATGATGTGACCGCTCGCCAGGCGAATGGTGCCGTATCTTTCAACTTGAATTCATTGGATCTGACCGGTAAGAAAGGCATTAAGGTGAAATTGAATTCCGTAAAGGACGGGGAAACGGAAGTGGTCTTTAACTTAAAGGGCCAGTCAATGCCGGAGGAAGCAAAGCAGGTGACGCTTTCGGATGAAGTGCAAATAAAATAAAAGAAGGTTAGTTAAAAGAATAACGGCTACAAACAATAAGTTTCTGCTATCTTTTGCAGGGTACTTGGTGTTTGTAGCCCGTTATTCTTTTGTGACTTATTTTTTTGTCTGCTTTAGACCAATGTCAGTGCATATAGGTAAATAACGCCTGCCGGTATAGCCATTAGTGAACTGTCGAAGCGATCGAGCATACCTCCATGTCCGGGTAGAATACTTCCTGAATCTTTAATCTGCAATTGGCGTTTCAGCAGAGACTCTGTCAGGTCACCCCAAGTTCCGAAAATGACAACTACCAATGCCAGTCCCGCCCATTCTGCATGTCATGATGGGGAAGTAGCAGGCAAAAACAAATGAAGAGGCAATGGCTACAATACCTCCGCCAATGGAACCTTCCCATGATTTTTTAGGTGATATGCGTTCAAACAGGCGGTGTTTGCCGAAAAGTGATCCGAAACAATATGCCCCCGTATCATTCAGCCATAAAAAGACAAAGATGGATAGAGGCAATATCGGATTGTATGATACGCTGCTTGCTTCCGGATCATTCTGGAAAGCAAGCACATTCAGCATGGCAAAGGGAAGCGCGATGTACATCTGGCTCAGCATGGAGTAAGCCCAGTTTAAAACCGGATTCTTCTTTTTGAGATATAACTCGCTTACCATCAGATAAATGATTAATATCAGGTAAGGAATAAATATTTTAGAACCGGCAGCGTCGATACAGAAACCCATAATGGCCAGAAACAGATAAGCTCCTCCCAACATGGTGATAGTCCGGTTAATGCTTACCTCTCCCGATTGGTTGACGAGATGTCCGAATTCGCGTATAGTCAGAGCGCTGACAATGACAAAAAGAGTGCCGAAAGCCAGTGGATCATATAGTATACAACCCACTATGATGGCTACGAATAATATTCCTGTTATGGCGCGTTGTAAAAAGTTGTTCTTCAAGGTGTTGTTACGTTTTTAGTTTTGTGATGCCGCTGACTCTTGTTGCGTATTGCCCTCTTGAGACTCTGTTGCTTGCGGAGTAGTTGTGTCTACATCTTCTCCATCTGCAGGATGAACGGCGTTTTCTTGTTTGTTATTAGCTGCCATGATTTCCTCCGAACGAGAAGCCCAAGGACGTTTTCCAAAGATACGTTCTACATCCTCAGCAAAGATGACTTCTTTATCGATCAGTAGCTGTGCCAATTCGTTGTGTTGCTCTTTGTGTTCCGAGAGAATCTTTTTGGCACGTTCATACTGTTCGTTTACCATTCTTTTGACCTCTTCGTCAATCAGTTCGGCAGTTTTTTCACTATATGGACGCTGGAATGAATACTCATCATTATTATAATAGCATAAATTGGGTAGCTTTTCACTCATACCCAAATATGCGATCATGCCATACGCCTGTTTGGTTACGCGCTCAAGATCGTTAGCAGCTCCGCTTGATACACGGCCGATGAAAAGGTCTTCGGCAGCCCGCCCGCCCAAAGTAGCACACATCTCATCGAGCATTTGCTCTTTAGTCGTGATCTGTCTTTCTTCCGGCAGATACCAGGCAGCGCCCAAGGCCCGTCCGCGGGGGACGATAGTTACCTTAATCAATGGATTGGCATATTCCAATAACCAGGAAATGCTGGCGTGTCCGGCCTCGTGCAGGGCAATAGACCGACGTTCGGCTTCCGTAGTAATCTTTGTTTTCTTTTCAAGTCCGCCGATAATACGGTCTACTGCGTCCAGAAAGTCTTGCTTGCCTACGAATTTCTTTCCGTGACGCGCGGCGATCAGAGCAGCTTCATTACATACATTGGCAATGTCTGCACCCGAAAATCCGGGTGTCTGGCGTGCCAGTAAGTCTACATCTACCGTATCGTCTATTTTGATGGGGCGCAAGTGTACGCCAAATACTTCTTTACGTTCGTTCAGATCAGGTAAATCTACATGGATTTGTCGGTCGAAACGTCCGGCACGGAGCAATGCCTTGTCTAGTACATCCACACGGTTGGTGGCTGCCAGGATAATAACACCGCTATTTGAGCCGAAACCATCCATTTCCGTCAGCAACTGGTTCAACGTATTTTCACGTTCATCATTTCCGCCCATTGCAGGATTCTTACCGCGAGCACGTCCTACAGCATCAATCTCGTCGATGAAAACGATACAAGGAGCTTTCTCTTTAGCTTGTTTGAAGAGGTCGCGTACACGGGATGCACCTACACCGACAAACATTTCAACGAAATCGGAACCGGCCAAAGAGAAGAAAGGTACATTGCTTCACCGGCCACAGCTTTCGCAAGCAACGTTTTACCTGTTCCCGGAGGGCCCACCAATAGAGCGCCTTTAGGGATTTTACCTCCCAGGTCAGTATATTTCTGGGGTTCTTTCAAGAATTCCACAATTTCTTCTACTTCTTGTTTGGCTTCTGCCAGTCCGGCTACATCTTTGAAAGTTACTTTGATGGAACCGCCTTTTTCAAAAAGCTGGGCTTTCGACTTTCCTACATTGAATACTCCGCCTGCACCTCCGCTGGCACCACTGCCCATGCGTCGCATGAAGAATATCCATAAAGCAATCAGGAAAACAATCGGCAGTACATTCCAAAGTATTGCACTGAAATAGTCTTTTTTCTTATCATAGCTGACAGAACCGTCAAAGTGCGTCTCCTCTTTTTCTTTTTGTAGAAAGTTATCCAGGTTCTCGCGTGAAGGGGCTTCCGTAGTGATCATCGGATTCCGGCCTACACGGGTGGAATCTTGTTTGAATACGGTTCCTACATACTGGGGTTTGATATAAATCTCGACCGAATTATCATCATAACCGATCACTTTACTTACATAGCCGTCACGTACGTACTGCTGGAACTCATCGTAAGAGATGTTCTTACTGACAGAACTGCTTCCGTTAGCGAAATACAGCCCTAAAAGCATTAGGGCGATAATCATATACATCCAGTTCAGATTGAACTTGGGCATATTTACTTTATTGTTGGGTTTCTTGCTGTTATTGTCCATACTGATAGATTAATCAATGTCGGGAATTGTAGTTAACTTGGCATCTGCCACAGGTGCTCCAAATTATAAAAGTTTCTGGCTTCCGGTAGGAATACATGTACTAATACATCTGAAAAGTCCATAGCTACCCATTCTGCATTTCGCTGTCCGTCAATGGCAGAGGGTTTGGTGCCGGCACCTTTGCGGGTAAATTCTTTTATGGAATCTACAATGGCAATGACCTGGCTGGGAGAGTTCCCCTGACAGATTACAAAGTATTTGCATATCGTGTCGTCTATGTTTGTCAGTCTGCTATGACAATGTTTTTACCTTTTTTTTCTTGTATACCTTCGGTTATCTTTTCTATTAATACTTTCGTTTCGTTCATTTATAGGTTGAAATTAAATAATCAATGTTCAGTTTCTGTTTATAACAAGGAAAGGGGATTCTTTGTTTTCTTGTCATAAACGTGATTATTTTTTACAAATATACGCTGATTTATTGTATCAATGAAAGTAATGTGCTAAATCTATTTCATTTTTTGTTTTTTTTAGGGATGCATCTCTTTGGAATCCGGCATATTAGATATTTTTTTTAGAAAAAAAGAGCGAAAAGTATTTGTGATTAAAAAAACTTTGTACCTTTGCAACCGCAAACGAGAAACAAGAGATGTTGATCGTAAGTCACATTGGGCTATGGTGTAATGGTAACACTACAGATTCTGGTCCTGTCATTTCTGGTTCGAGTCCAGATAGCCCAACAAATTTACATTATAAATAAGTAAAATCCCTCTAAAACCGCAGTTTTAGAGGGATTTTTTATCCTTTCAAGTCTTTTCGATAAAACAGTTGTTCGGTAATATCTCCGGTGGCAGAGAACCGTTTCTTGTCGTTCTTTCAAACTGTAGTTTTAGACTTTTTTTCTGTCCGATCCGGTGGTAGGATTGCAAACGAAATAATATAATCTGTTGATATTATGTAGGTAAATGGGGAATGTTTATGCCTGTTTTTAATGTGTAACACTTGAATTTAGAAAAGGCGTATCAAAGAGATTCAAAATCCCTTTGATACGCCTTTTACATAGAACTAAAATTATTTTCCTTTATTCTTCTTTGATTGATTCATCGATTACTTTTATTTTCTGCAATACTAATTCTAAGTCGGATTTTAATTTTTCCACCTTGCGGTTGATTTCTGTCAAAAGACTATTTCCTTTCTTAGAAGAGGTAGTCAGGAAGCCCAAATTATTTTCATAAGTTTGGAGTTCATTTTTCATGTTTTCGTATGTACGGACTAATTTCTCACGTTCACGGTAGAGTGACTGGGAGCCTCCACTTTGAATATTGCCGATAGAAGATTTGAAATTACTCAGTTTCTTGTTCGATGCACTGATATTAAATCGATCGAAAAGTTGGTCAATCAAACCGTGATATTGTTTATAAAGCCTGTCTTTCTCTTTAAACGGTACATGTCCGATACCATTCCATTCTTTCATCAATTCACGAACCTCTTTGCTTGCTTCATCGGCATCCGTCGTTTCGTCAATAGCAGTTAAGCGGGCAATGATTGCCTTCTTCTTTTCTAGATTCTCTTGTTCTACAGAACGTTGAGAAGAAGTGGCCTTGCCTTTTTGCTCAAAGAAGTAATCACATGCAGTAATGAAACGTTTCCAAACAGCGTCCGAGTATTTTTTAGAAACAGGGCCAATTGTTTTCCATTCCTTTTGGAGCTTGGTTAAGATTTCAGCCGTTTCTTTCCATTCTGTACTATCTTTCAGAGATTCTGCTTTTTCGCACAATGCCTTTTTCTTTTCCAGATTAGCATTCATACCTTCTTTCAGCAACTTGAAGAATTCTCCTTTCTTTTTAAAGAATTCGTCACAAGCTTTACGGAAACGCTCAAAGATTTTCACGTTCATTTTCTGCGGAGCAAAACCAATTGTTTTCCATTTGTTTTGCAGGGCGATCACCTCTTGTGTCTTGGTTTCCCATGCCGCAAATGTTTTCAATTGGTCAAACTCAATAGCTTCTACTATTTCACAGATAACTGTTTTCTGATCTAAATTATGTTGTTCAGTCTCTTTTAGAGCTTCGAAATGCTGCTGATGGCGACGGTTGACGGCTGTAGAAGCGGCTTTAAAGCGATTCCATATTTCGTCACGTAATTCTTTGGCGACAGGACCGGTGTCACGGAACTCCTGATGTAGTTTCTGTAATTGATGGAAAGCGGAGACTACATCTTGTTCATCGGCCAACTTTTCGGCAGCTTCACAGAGATGTGTTTTAATCTCCAGGTTTTTTTTGAAGTCGTATTCTCTGAATTCATTATTCAGTTTTAATATATCATAGAACTTTTCAACATGCAACTGGTAGTTCTTCCATAACTCGTTCACTTTAGCTTGTGGCACCAATTTCACTTCGTTCCACTGCTGCTGTAGCTTTTTAAATTCGTTGTAGGATTTGTTGGCGTCATCGGGTGATTCCACTAACTCTTTCAACTCTTCGATAATCGATAGTTTAACTTGTAGATTTTCTTCCTTTTGCTTTTCAATCTCAGCTGCCAAGGCACTTCTTTTTTCTTTAATAGCTGCCATCAAACTTTTGAATTCTTCTTCCACGCCACTGGGCTGAGCAATAAATTCTTCTTCGGCACCACCATTCTCTACGAACGTTTTTTTCGCAGCCTCGATTTCGGCATTATGAATTTTATAGAAAGTTTGCTTTAAACCATCCAGTTCCTGCTTGTTTGCATTTTCAGCATCTTGGGCAACTTCTTTTAACCGGAGCAGCACCTCTTCTTTAGTGCTTAGTTTCGAAGCATTTTCTGTCGGTTTTTCCACAATAGTTTCTTCAGCCGGAGTTTCTGTAATTTCTTCAGAAACCTCAACTGCTTTTTTTTCTTCTTCTAATTCCCCTTGTTTCAAAGGTTGGTTAGTGTCATGAGAGTCCATCATTGTATATTCGTTTTTAGGAAAACAGGATTTGTCTTTAAATCCATTAGATCACAAATTAATGAAATAAAATGATTACTTCATACTATTTTCCTTTATTTTTTTTTAATTGAGCCATTTTTTACGATAATAACACCGTAATCCCCATATACATCATCATGCCGATGATATCGTTCGTAATGGCAATAAACGGTCCTGTAGCTATGGCCGGATCTATTTTCATCTTTTCGAGTGTCATTGGAACCAAAGTACCGAAGATGGAGCAAACATCACTACTGAGAACAGACTGATGGATACCGAATAAGTGACTGTGGCGGTTGCTCCGAAGCGGATAAAATTATAGGTATATACCAATAAAGAGATGATCGTAGCATTGATCAAGGCAACTACGGCTTCTTTGCTGACTTGCTTGAAAGTATTTTTGGCGTCAAGGGAACTGTTGGCCAAGCCTTGTACGACGAGAGCTGACGATTGAGTTCCTACGTTTCCGCCTGTACCACCAATCAATGGAATGTAAAGGGCCATTTCGGGATGCGCGGCAAAAGTGGAATCAAAGTTCCCCAATATCATAGAGTTGCCAATACCTCCAATCATACCGATTAACAACCAAGGTAAGCGGGCAGTAGTCTGGCGGAGTACATTATCGTCTGTTTCTACATCTTGAGAAAGACCGGATGCTAACTGGTAGTCACGTTCTGATTGTTCACGAACTTCGTCCATGACGTCATCTACGGTGATTTGTCCTACTAATCGGCCTATACTGTCAAGAACAGGAATGGCAACCAAGTCATATTTCTCAATAATTTGTGCCACTTCATCGATAGGGGTGTCTACGTGTACTGAGATAGGATCCTTCTGCATTACATGTTTTACTTTAGATACAGAGGGAGATGTGATCATCTTTTTCAGTGGAAATATTCCGCGAAGGCGTTCATCATCATCTATTACATATACATAGTAGATATCGTCGAGTTCTTCGGCTTGTTGGCGCATCTCTTTCAGACATTCGGGCATACTCCAGTTTTCGTTGACGGTTACCATTTCCGTACCCATCAAACCACCGGCAGTATTTTCATCATACTTCAGCAGGTCGACAATGTCTCCTGCCTGCTCGATGTCTTCAATGTGCGAAAGTATTTCTTCCTGTTTATCCTCATCCAGTTCACGCATCAGGTCTACTGCGTCGTCCGTATCCATATAGTCAACGAAGCGTTTGGCAATAGTTTCTGATGGCAGGATGTCGAGAAACTCTTTACGAACGTCTTCATCCATTTCGACAAGTACATCCGCAGCTGTTTCATTATCAAGTAATCGGTAGACGAAGCGGGCTTCTTCCGGGTTCAACTCGTTACACAATTCCGCTATGTCAGCAGGGTGTAGGTCGATAAGAAGCTCTTTTACCTTATCGGCATCTTTTTCTTCGATAAGTTCTTTTACGTTGTCAATGTATTCTTCGTTCATAATTACAGCCTTACTTAACTTCCTGTAATAATAAGGAAGACAAGTTTTGTATATTACATTTCCTACTTTGTTAGTTCAGTCCGATAATCCGGTTGGTTCTTTATGGATTTTCTATCTGAGAAACTGGTTCTATCGGAACTTTCAGTGCTTGTTCCACCTGATTTGTCAGGTGGATAAACTCTTGCACCGACAGTTGTTCCGGTCGTTTATTAAACAGGGCGTCTTCTGTCAACGGGCAATCTTTACCTAAAATCGGTTTGATTGAATTTCGTAATGTCTTTCGACGCTGGTTGAAAGTTGTTTTTACAATTTGTTTAAATAGCTTGGGGTCACAACCGAGCTCTTGTGTCTCGTTGCGTGTCATTCGTATGACTGCGCTTTTCACTTTGGGAGGTTGGATTGAACACCTGTTCATTTACTGTAAACAGATATTCTACCCGATACCAGGCCTGTATCAGAACGCTGAGTATACCATACGTTTTACTACCCGGTCCGGCGGCGATGCGTTCGGCTACTTCTTTTTGAATCATTCCAGTACAGCAGGGGATCAGATCCTTGTTATCCAGCATTTTGAAGAAAATTTGGCTGGATATGTTGTAAGGGTAGTTTCCAGTTAAGACGAAAGGATGTCCGTCGAACAAACGTTGTAAGTTCATTTTCAGGAAGTCATCCTCAATGATGTTATCTTCCAATGACGGATAGGCCTCTCGCAAATAGGCTACTGATTCGTAGTCTACCTCTACAACTTTTACCAACCGTTCTTTCTTAACAAGAAACTGAGTGAGCACACCCATTCCCGGTCCGACTTCCAAAATTGGCAAATCGGGGAATGTATCTACTGTATCGGCAATGTCCTGTGCCACTTTCAGGTCTTTCAGGAAATGTTGTCCGAGAAACTTTTTAGGCTTTACTAATTTCATTTATCAACTAAATAACTACTTTTGCAGCAGACAAAGGTAATTCTTTTAAATGAAGAATAAAGAATTAGGGATGAAGAAACTAATAAAAAAGGCGCTGAAACTTATCTTACCATTGGTTTTGGGAGGCTTTATCTTATATTGGGTCTATCGTGACTTCGATTTTGTGAAGGCTACGGAAGTTTTGCAACATGGCACAAACTGGTGGTGGATGGCTTTCTCGCTTCTTTTCGGCATATTTGCACAGGTATTTCGTGGTTGGCGTTGGCGCCAGACGCTGGAGCCTTTGGGAGCATTTCCCCGAAGAAGGGATTGTGTTGATGCCATTTTCATTTCGTATGCAGCTAGTTTGGTTGTACCGAGGGTAGGTGAGGTGAGTCGTTGCGGGGTACTTGCTAAGTATGACAACGTTTCTTTTGCTAAATCTTTAGGAACTGTGGTTACCGAACGTCTGGTAGATACTGTGACTATTCTTTTGATTACCGGCGTTACGGTTCTATTGCAAATGCCTGTGTTTGTTACCTTCCTTGAGCAAACCGGAACGAAAATCCCCTCATTCATGCATTTACTTACTTCTGTCTGGTTTTACATTATTTTATTTTGTACAATCGGAGTTATTGTACTTCTCTACTATCTGATTCGTACGCTTTCTTTCTTTGAGAAAGTGAAAGGAGTTGTGCTTAATGTTTGTGAAGGAATTATGTCACTGCGTAATGTGAAGAATCTTCCGCTTTTTCTACTCTATAGTTTTTTGATATGGCTTAGCTATTTCCTGCATTTTTATTTCACTTTTTATTGTTTTGCTTTTACGGCACATTTGGCTTACTTGCTGCATTGGTTATGTTTGTTGGAGGTACCTTTGCTGTAATTGTGCCTACTCCGAATGGAGCCGGTCCATGGCATTTTGCCGTTATTACCATGATGATGCTTTACGGGGTAAATGCGACGGATGCTGGGATTTTTGCACTAATTGTTCATGGCATCCAGACTCTGCTGGTTATTTTATTGGGTGTTTATGGATTGGTGACTATTTCTTTTTTATACCGGAAGTGACGGGGGCGGATTAAATATTGTATGTACCGAAAGATATATATTTAATCTCTGAATCCGCTTTTTGAACTTTTTTTATTTGAATTTCTTCCGGTAATTCTTTCTTTTCCATTCTTTTTAGTAGCTTTGACCTTTAGAAATTGATTTAAAACCTATAAATAATTCATTTATGAGCACAATTCTTGATTTAGCTCCACAAAATGTATGGAAGCACTTTTATTCTTTGACACAGATTCCCCGCCCATCGGGACATATGGAAAAAATTACCGAATTTCTGGTAAACTTCGGTAATAGTCTTGGATTGAAAACTTTTGTGGATGATGCCGGTAATGTGATTATCCGTAAACCCGCACTCCGGGGATGGAGAATCGTAAAGGAGTTATCCTTCAGGCACATATGGATATGGTTCCGCAGAAAAATAACGATACGGTTCACGATTTTGAGAAAGATCCGATCGAAACTTATATAGATGGTGAATGGGTAAAAGCGAAAGGTACTACATTGGGGGCCGATAATGGTTTGGGTGTAGCTGCTATCATGGCTGTTCTTGAAGATCAGAATCTAAAACACGGGCCATTGGAGGCTTTGATTACGAAAGATGAAGAAACGGGTATGTATGGTGCTTTTGGCTTAAAACCGGGTACGGTGAATGGCGAAATATTGCTTAATCTTGATTCTGAAGATGAAGGTGAACTTTATATTGGCTGTGCCGGTGGTATGGATGTAACTGCTTCTCTTGAATATAAGGAAGTTGCTCCGGAAGAAGGTGATATCGCTATTAGAGTGAATCTGAAAGGTCTTCGTGGAGGACATTCCGGATTGGAGATTAATCAGGGACGTGCCAATGCCAACAAATTGTTGGTACGTTTTATACGTGAGGCAGTAGCAACTTATGAAGCCCGCCTGGCAAGCTGGAAGGCGGAAATATGCGGAATGCCATACCTCGCGAGGCACATGCTGTAGTGACTATTCCTGCTGAAAATGAAGAAGAATTGTTGGCTTTGGTGAAATATTGTGAAGATCTTTTCAATGAAGAGTTCAAAGCGATCGAAACTCCTATCAGCTTTACTGCAGAACGGGTAGAATTACCTGCTGGAGAAGTTCCTGAAGAAATCCAGGATAATCTGATCGATGCTATTTTTGCTTGCCAGAATGGTGTGATGCGTATGATTCCTACTATTCCCGATACCGTGGAAACCTCTTCAAATTTAGCTATCATCAATATTGGTGAAGGTAAAGCCTCTTTCAAAATCCTTGCGCGCAGTTCCAGTGACAGTATGAAGGAATGTCTGACTACCAGTTTGGAATGTTGTTTTTCTATGGCAGGTATGAAGGTAGAGATGACCGGAGGCTATTCCGGATGGCAACCCGATATTAATTCTCCGATTTTACATGCTATGAAGGAATCTTACAAGAAGCAGTTTGGTACAGAACCGGCAGTGAAAGTAATTCATGCCGGATTGGAATGTGGCATCATCGGAGCTATTATTCCTGGGTTGGATATGATTTCATTTGGGCCAACATTACGCTCTCCGCATTCTCCCGATGAAAGAGCTTTGATTCCGACAGTTCAAAAATTCTATGACTTTTTAATTGCTACTTTGGAGCAGACTCCAATGAAATAAATAAAGTCCATTGATAGTGAAAAGAGGTAAGCGTGGTGTAAACGCTTTCCTCTTTTCTTTTTAGTGTCTTTTCTACTTTTGAAAACTATCTTTCTTCCTGTCTACTTTATGACGGCCTGTCATTCGGATGTGAGATATTGTCAGTTGCAGCCTGTCTTTTTGACTCCCTTATTGTCCTGTTTTGTCTTTTGATTACCATCCGGGACTCTTTTTCTTGATATACATCAAGAAATGTGTTTTAAAACATGTTTTTATCTTGCTTTTGAGTACAACGTATCTGTTTTGGCTTTACTTTTGTGTTGTAAAACATAAAAAATAGGATGACAAAGTTTTTAGGTAACAGTTTTTAAGGTAAAAAGATTATGAAGATTGTAAGAAGTTTATTAAAGAATTTGGCTAATGCCAATCCTAACATTTGGGGATATGTGACGCTCTAAGCGTTTTTCCCTTCAGGTTTTCAGTGTGTATTAATTAAGGTAATTATTATTAGTATTTAAAGCAATGAAAAAAGTAGTAATGCATCTGCTGGAAAGATGTTTGAGAGAAGCCGGCAGAAATGAAATGATGAAGTGGGGATACACTAAATAAAAGTGTTCCCCACTTTTTTATTTTGACTCAAGTTTGTTTCGTGTCGTTGAGTTTTGAGGCCGGGTCATTTTTTCACATGGAAGTTTACCTCGCCTCTGATCAGCTCTCCTTTTAATGTGAAGCCTTCCACTACCACCTTAAATTCTCCTTCAAGGTCAGAAGTATAGAATGAAAGTGTGGTATCTATTCCTGCTTCTGTCTCTACAGAGGGATTCCAGTATAGCGTATGGCGGAAATCCGGTCTACGTGATTTTTTGTCAGTAGCGTCTTTATATTCAGGCATCTTAAATGTAACAGGCAGTTGCGGACACTCGTAAACCGTTAGTCGTGAATCGTCACTAAGCTGTATGGAAGGTAAGTCTCCTCTTTGGGTAGTAAGTGAAATCATGCATTCGAATACTTCACCACCAAATCCATAACGGCCGTTATATATTTCGATTTTCTTCACCAATCTGGGATTATATTTTAAAATATCCTCATGGTCATGAATGGGAACGCCGTCCAGCAGTACCAATGTATTTCCGATATTGAATCTTTTTTCTCCTTCTTTGAGTACTCTTAATCTACGTTTTCCATTAACTTTACGTATTATCACACTGCGTACGAATTCCACGAAAGTTTCTGTCATTGTATTGAATCGTGTGTATTCATCCAAATTGTAATTCAGATAAGGTTGAAGTCCATAACAAGATTGCAGAGGAATGGCATGATCCAATGAATCGAGCACTGTGACTTGCTGCAGCTGTATACCTATGCTCCTTTCCAACAGTCGTTTTTTATTCCGATAGAGTTTTAATGATGGCAGGTTTTGGGGTAACTTTTCACTGAAGGGTGATAAGATGTTCATTCTGAACGGTTCCCCGTTAATGTTCCATGCAGCGGCTACTACATCGTTTGTTCCATATACATGGCTTGTGTAGAACAGTGTATTTCCTCCCGATTCCACTTGTCCTTGCACATATCGTATATCTTTTCCTACGAAAGCGATGTCGGCTGATATAGGTTCATTTTGTACTTGCTTCAATGTTTCTCCTGTAGGGCTTTCTATCTGTCCGCAGATGATATGCCCTTCATATTCCGGTATCCATTTTCCGGAAATGTTCCGGGAGTAGCGGTCACTTGTTTTCTCCAGGTGGATTCTTCAAGAGGCGGGAGGGTTACCAGTGAATCATTACGGCTTACCGAGACAGTAAGATCGGATACTTCATCCGGTAGTCTATTAATGGTCAATTCTACGAGTTGGCGTGTGTTGTAGTTCGACCGGGAAGTTTTTATATGAATATTTTCGGTGGTAGCCGGTTTCCCTTTCGGATATATCTCGGCAGAATCCGCTAGTTCAATAGGATCGGAGTCTGATACTCGGAAAGTGTTAATTACAGCAATGGATTTTCTGAAGAACACTTTTTCTCCTTCATTCCTCATATATCGTGTGTATCCGGTCAATTCATAAATTCCCGAAGGAGCGTCTGTAGGAATCTTGACTTTGCCCGAACCGCTCCCATTGTCAAGTGCCAGTTTAAGTTGTGCTTTAGGCCGTTCAGTATTCGATATTTCTATGTATCCCACTTTGCTGAAAGAAGATGGGCGAAAATGTGTGTCAATAGTATAAAATTTGAGCATACTTCTTCACCGGCCAAATAACACGTTTTATCCGTATGTACGTATACCCGTTCATATAATTCTTCTTGTGCTTGCAAAATCAGACAGAATAAGATAAAGAGATATAGTGTGAAAATCCGTTTCATAATTGCCTCCTTTTGTTTAAGTTATTGATGATCGTTGGGCCAGAATGAAGGCTTGTTTTTACTTCCTCCGTTGGCTTCACATTCTGTACATCTCCGTAGCCCAGTGGTCAATGTGAGTGCCTGTACCGACTGGACGATAACCGACAAGGTATCTTATCAGATATGTGCTATAGCCCTGTTCATCCATTTCGCTATCCGACACTTCTTCACAGCCACTGTATAGAGGAGGACGTTTAATTTCGTTGGGATGAATGTATATTCTCTTTTCAGAGATGTTTTTATAGACGCCTACATAACCGATCGTCCTTCGTCCAGGCTGACTGATACAACTAATGTTTCCTTGGATTTCAGAGGGTTGTGGAGTAAAGATTCCTCCCATTTCTTCATTCTGTTGCTGTACATTCAAGTAATATTCATATCCCTCTTTACTCAATGCCCGTTGCTGTACCTGTATGCTGTATAGTACAGTGAATCTGTCTTCATTGACCGGCACATCGAGTAGCTTATTATTTATGATCAGATGTTCTTTCAACTTTTCCGTAGAGCCAATCAATATATTTCTTGATATTTCCTTTTTCCAACAATAGAAAGTTGGATAATTGCTGTCTTCATAGATGCGGTTCATATCCGGATCAAAATAGCAAGTTGTAATGTAGCTGGCTCTTATCTCCCAGTCTTCCTGATAGTTCCACATGTAGTATTGAGTTTTTCCGGGATCACCATGGTCGATACCCGTATAGAAAGTGCTTGTTCAGGTTCTGGTTGTATCCACGAAACACTGTCTATTTCAGAAGATACCATTGGTGTGGAAGGAGACGAGGTATAAATCTCTCCGTCGTATTCTATCTCTATTCCGTAGGATACATCATCCTGCAATTCACCGATACTGACCTGGTATTTACCATCACCAAGAGCCGTTCCGAAATCACTTCGATAGCCGTCGCTGCCTACTACAGCAATTTTGGCATAAATGTTTCGATAATCTTCCGGCATGTCTTCGGATAGTGGAATACTTTTGCTTAATGAGAATATGGCTTCTGTATTAGCGATAATGTCGCCGGTTACTACCAGCAATTCTTCATCGGAAGAAGGTAGTTGTGCGTTGTATTCTGAAACACAACCTGTCAGGCAGAGTAGTAACAGATAGATTTTATATTTTGATTTCAGCATGATGTTAGAATTTTATGTTATACGTAATGAAAGGAATCGGAACTCCGAAAATAGACATCTGGTATCCTTTTATTTGTCCTTCTTCCGGCATATAATAAATAGAATACACATTCTTTCTTCCGGTGACATTGTATACCCCAATCGAAATAGAACTATGTGTCAACAGGGTCAGATGATGGCTGGGTTCTATATTAAAAGAGATGTCTGTACGAAAGTAATCCGGTATGCGGTATGAGTTTCTTTCCGTATAGTAAACTCGCATCGATTGCGTTGATTCATCATAATACTGTCCGGCAGGTATGGTAGTGGGGCGTCCTGTGCTATAATCCACGTTGATTGACATACTGTATCGATGCGTAAATTTGTAATTACCTACAAACTTAAAGTCGTGAGGCTTATCGTATTCTGTAGGATACCAGTCACCGTTATTCACCGGTTTCTCAATTCGTTTATCATTCTGTCTCAAGAAGGTACGTGAATACGTGTAACTCATCCATCCGTTGAGCTTACCGACTTGTTTTTTTACCTGCAATTCTACGCCATAAGCATGTCCCTGCGTGTTGATGACGTCAGTTTCAATATGGTGGTTCATAAGTAGCTTTGCTCCTCCACGATAATCCAGGTAATCGGACATTCGTTTGTAATATCCTTCCACAGAATATTCCCAGATGCCACTCGGAGAATTTAGATAAAGTCCGGCTGCGGCTTGCCAGCCTCTTTGGGGTTTGATGTTCACATCGCTCAACTTCCATGTATCCGTTGGCGACATAATGACAGTGTTCGACAACTTATGGATATATTGCCGCATCGAGTTAAATCCGGCTTTGACCGAGAAATTATCTGTGAAGGCATACCGGGCGGATAACCGGAATTCCGGCCCATGATAAGTCTTCATGAATTTTCCTGCTCCTGCAGTGATAGTGTCCGTTATGGTCGATTCGTGTGGGAGCATGCCTGATGCATATTGATAGTACGAACGTGGACCGAGTGCACTGAACAGTGAGTAACGGATACCAGCGTTGACCGATAGTTTGGGAGTGATTTCCCATTCATCACCTAAATAAAATGCCGTTTCCAAGGCTTTATCCTTTGTAAAACGTCCTTTTTTACAAATGATTCACTTCCTTCAGGTTCATAAGTACCCGAATTGATATGATAGAGCATGGACTTGAAACCAAAGTTGAGCGTGTGCTTATCGGCCAGTATGTTTGTGAAGTCTGCTTTGACAAAATACTGATTAATATCAAATGAAAGTTTATAAGCAGCTGATGCATTGACGGTCTCGCGGTTATTGTAATCGTAATGATCGTATCCGGCGGAGAAGTATCCTATCAGTTTTCGTTAAATACAGCTCTCCATCGTGCGGAAGCATTGAGATTATTGTAGCCGTATTTTTCGTTTGAATTGAAAGCGAAACGGTCATGACTATAGTATCCGTAGACATTAAGACTATGTTTGTCATTGAATTTATGTGCCACAATAGCAGCCAAATCATAAAAGCCGGCGGTACCGTTTTTGTATCCGCTTTTCTCCGGAAGCTGCTTCATGATCCAGTCAGAATACGTAGTACGCCCACTTAGTAATACAGACGTTCTGTCTTTGATAATCGGAATCTCCAGATTCAGTTTACTCGTTACCAGACCGATACCGGCCGAACCGGTGAATTTTTCTTTATTGGCTTCTTTACCGGTGATATCTAGAATGGATGAAATACGTCCACCATATTGTGCCGGGATGCTGCTTTTATATATCTCGGCTTCTTTTACCATATCTGAATTGAAGGCTGCAAAAAAGCCGAATAAATGGTTCGGGTTATAGATGGTTCCGTCATTTAGCAGAATTAGATTCTGGTCGGTAGCTCCACCACGTACGTTGAAGCCGCTTGAAGCTTCACCTACTGTTTTTACACCGGGTAAAGCCTGTACCATCTTTAAAATGTCTACTTCTCCCAAGGCCATCGGGATATTCTTCAATTGGGTTGGACGCAGTGTTTCTGCACCTAATTGCGTACTTTTCACATTTTGTATACGTCCGGAAGTAATGGTTACTTCGTCCAGCATATGTGTAGTTTCTTCAAGTTCGATGTCCAGTGTACCATCACTGTAAAGCATAATTTGTCGACGGGTATCTTTAATGTTAAGTCCTTTGATATCAATTTGTTTGTGTCCGGTAGGAAGTTCAAGAGTAAAGTTTCCCTTAACATCTGTTGTCGTCGCAATCCATGGGTCCTTTAAAATCAGATTGATGCCTATCATGGGCTCACCGGTTTTAAAGTTAGTAACTTGCCCTTTGAGTACCGCTTTTCGTGGTGATTGCTTGATTCGTACATCTCCCACATTATACACTTTGTTTTCTGAAGATGCCTTTTCAGGTTCTCCGCTTAGGTAAGTATATACGTCACCATAATAACTTTCGCCTTTTTCCGGTTCTCCGGTCAGTTTAGCAGGTAATAGCGTGATGAGTTCCTGCTCTTTCAGCACGAATAAATTGTTTCCGGATACTGACAATTTATAGGGAGTCGGCTCAAGTGCTTCTTTTAATTGTTGCAGGGGTGAAGCTTTTCCTTTCACCAAAACCTTGAAAGGAGCACTAATAGTGCTGAAAACCTATAGGGTGTATTTTTTTCTACAGTCTCCAATAAGGAGTCAATAGTTATACTGTCGGCAGGAAGTGAGAGGGGGTGTTGAGCCGTCATTTGTTGCGGCCATGCAAATAGTAGGGGCAACATCCATAAGTATGTACTTTTTTTCATCGTGTTTGTTTTTGGTCTATCAATTCTTCACAAAAGTTAGTAAGAGCGATTAATGAGGCATCAGCGTCATGGCGAAAATTAAGTTTATGTTTTCGTGCGTAACGTTTTATCAGTTTATGTTGCTCCGGAAAGATCTTGGCAAACGACTTGTTGTTACTGACGGGATAATATATCCCATTGTATTCCAGATAATATTTTACTCCGTATATGAAATATTCAGTTTGATGTTTGCGGGTTTTGGCTATTTTTTCTACGTTGATCTGAGCAACGGAGTATGTTTTTCGTGCCAGCAGTCTCAGTCGCTTTCCGTCTTGTAGTAATTCGTAAAATCCCTTATTGAGATCTGTCTTCTTTGTCGGACGGAAATAGATAAATGTAGTATTGTGCAGGTTGACTTGTTCGATTCCTTCATTATTGATAATCATGCTGTAATGGCTGTCAGGAGTCAGTGCACAAAGTTGGTCTTTGTGTAAATCCAAATGAAGATCCAGTCCCGGGTATCGGTTTCCTTTGAAGATAATCTCTCCTGTGGTAAATTCATCACCTTGAAAATAGGGAAGATTGTCGTATTGGGCAAGACTGTATGTTAATTCGATTTCACCATTGTAAATAGTAACATAGTCTCCTGCTGCTTTTAAGTAGTTTTCTATTGGATAAGTTTGCGAGTAAATGGTTTCTCCATTGAATAATAACGCAGTAATGGCCAGTATGTGCCTTAAGTAATGTCGGTTTTTCATAAAATGTTGTGCCTTAGTTTGTGATTAGATAAATGGTTCTTATTACAAAGATACCCGAAAAAGTTTTGCTATTTTGATTTTTGTGTTAAAAGAGATTAATTAGAACCATTAATAATCGTATCACGTTTGCCCTGTTCTCTTTTTTTAAGCTAAAAAGAACAAATCTTTAAACTTTAATTTGTTACTTTGTTAATTATGTATTGATACTTAAACTTTTAATATATGAGAATTAAACTGATTTGTATTATCGTGTTACTTTCTATGGGGATGATGTCATGGACACATGCTCAATCATACGATAGATTATGGAAGCAAGTGGAGCAGGCTCAGCAGAAAAGTTTGCCCCAAACAGTTGTCCGATTAACCGGTGAAATTTATCAAAAAGCTAAAGCAGAGAAGAATTCTCCTCAAATGCTGAAAGCTTATATTTGGCAGATGAAATTTAGGGAAGAGATTACTCCGGATAGCTTTTACGTGTCGTTGAATGGCTTAGAGCAGTGGGCGGTGACTACGGACAAGCCATTGGACCGTGCAATCCTGCATTCGCTTATCGGTAGTATGTATGCAGATTATGCTTCCCAAAACCGTTGGAAACTGAATCAACGTACGGATTTGGAAGAAGAAGCTCCCTCTGTTGATATCCGGGAGTGGAGTAAGAATCAGTTTGTAACTAAAGTAATGACAGAAATAGCCGTAACATTTCAAGACTCTTTGCTACTGCTCGATACTTCCTCCCGAAGCTACATTCCTTTTGTGGAACTTGGAGTAACCAGTGATTACTATCATCATGATATGTATCATTTGTTGGCTTCCCGTGCCATTACTTCATTGGAGAATCTGTCCGGATTTGGCCGTGATTCTTTAATAAATGTACGCATTGAAGAAATTTATCAGCATATGATGAATTCATATCGTCGGACTGATAATCACGATGCTCTGTTGCTTACTACTTTGGATTATTTGCAGTGGAAGAGGCTTACTGATATCGATTTTCGGCCTTATCGTGCTCCGGAGGGGAAACTTGGCTTGACACAGGATCCTTATTTGGCTGCACTGGACAAACTGATTGCCGAAAATAAGTCACATGATGTCTGTGCAGAAGTTTATTTGCTCAAGGCACAGGCGGCAATGGATGCAGGAGTGCCCGCTTCTGCGTTACAATTGTGCGAAGAGGCTATCTCTCGCTATCCGGACTATCGCCGCATCAATGCTCTGAAAGAACTGAAGCAAGAAATTCTGCGTCCCGATCTGACAGTACAATCCCCGTCAACAGTTTATCCGGGTGAGGAGTTTGATTTAAAAGTCAGCTTTAAAAATTTGAAAGACTTTACGGTAGAGTTGTATGCAATTAATTTACCGGCACGTCCGAATACGGTGGAAGCACCCAATGACGCATTTCTAAAAAAACATGGACGTTTACTTTCATCGGAACATTATGTTCTCTTCCCGTCGGATGACTATAAAGTGAAAGATTCCATCTACCACATAAAGGCACCTGAAACAGGACTGTACGCCCTCCGTGTTATTCCGGGTGTTAAGGTTCGTTCCAATGTTTCAAAATTTCTCTATTCTACTTGCTTTAAAGTTCTTACCCGATCTCTACCTTCTAATCTGAGTGAGGTAGCTATTCTCGATGCTATGAGTGGCAAGCCTTTGCAGGGTGTTGTTCTTTCATTCTTCGATCGACAGAACAAACAACTTCTGACAGCCACTACCAATACCGAAGGGAAAGTACAGTTTGCTTCGTCGGAAAAATATAGGTATCTGACTGCTGCCAAAGGGAATGATACAGCTATGCCGCAGATGTATTTATGGGGAGGAGATTATAATTTTGCAGACCATTCAAAACCTGTTTCTGTGGTAACTTTGCTTACCGACCGTTCTGTTTATCGTCCGGGGCAGACTGTCTATGTAAAAGGCATTGCCTATGAACAGTATCCTGACTCTGCCATGTGATTGCGGGACAGGAATATACGCTGACTCTTTCGGATGCCAATGGGCAAGAAATCAGTGCAAAGAAGCTGCGTACCAATGATTTTGGATCTTTCACCGCAGAATTTGTTTTACCGTCCGTTTGTTTGAACGGTACTTTCAGTTTGAATACTCAAAACGGATTTCGTTCCATTCGTGTAGAGGATTACAAACGTCCTACATTTGATATTACTTTTGAGCCGGTGACTGAAAGTTATCGGTTGGGAGATCGTGTCGAGTTGAAAGGGAGTGTAAAAACTTTCAGTGGTGTGCCGTTACAGGATATTCCTGTTGCTTATACCATTACCCGCTCATTGTATACTTGGCGGATGTGGGGGATGAATCCGGTTATTTTGGCCTCTGACACTGTCCGTTTGGGAGTAGATGGAAACTTCGAAATTCCTGTGGATCTGAAACCAGACACTTCGAATCCCGATTTGGGAGACGGTGACAATACCTCTTTATATTATGACTATAAAGTGCAGCTTTCAGTAACCAATGTCGCAGGTGAAACGCAAACCTCAGAAACAAGTCTGCGGGCAGGAAAGACCTCTTTGTTATTGTTTGCTGATATATCCGGACTGATTTGCAAGGATGATTCTGTGAAAGCGACTTTTCGGGTAAATAATCTGGATCGTAAACCGGTCAGTGTCGAAGGCAGTTACCGGTTGTTTTTGATTTCCGATTATCAGAAATCAAAACCCTTGAAAGAACAGGACGTTTCCGATCAACCGGCTCTTTCCGGTTCGTTTAGGTCCAATGAAGAGATCTTGTTCTCCGATTGGAAAAAACTTCCTTCAGGTGCTTACAAACTTGTAGCTTCGGTGAAAGATGATCAAGGCCGTAAGTAGATGCGGAAAAGGTAGTGATTCTTTTTGCTTCCGATGATAAGCGTCCTCCGGTATCTATGCCTTTGTGGTGTTATGAAGTGAATACCCGGTTTGATGCAGCACATCCTGCCCTGTTCTATTTTGGTACTTCCGAAAAAGATACTTATGTCTTAATGGATGTGTTCTGTGGTAATAAGCATCTGGAGAGTAAGCTTCTTCATTTGTCCGATTCTCTTGTTCGTTTTGAATATCCGTATCGGGAAGCCTACGGGAATGGTTTGGGTATTACCTTTGTATTTGTTCGTAAAGGTGTTGTTTACGAACAGGAGGTAAGCCTGATAAAACGTTTGCCCGATCATAACTTGAATATGCGTTGGGATGTATTCCGTGATAAATTACGTCCCGGGCAGGAAGAGGAATGGAAACTGACTATCCGTAATCCACAGAAATCACCTGTTTTGGCCGAAATGCTGGCTACTATGTATGATGCCTCTTTGGATAAAATTTGGAAGACCAACCAGTCATTGCAATTACATTATCAACTTTCTGTCCCCATTGCTCGTTGGAGGAGAGATTATGTTGGCTCAAACTATTTTTATTTTGGTTTCCGCCGGACTGATTTTAAGGTGCCTCCGTTTAGCTATGATCATTTTGACTTGCCTCCGGTTTTATATGCGGTTGCCGAAATGTTGTCGGTCACCAATGATGCTGCCCCGACTACCCGATATGCACGTCTGCGCGGAATGGGTGCTGCAAAACCACAAATGAAGAGCGCTGCCGTAGCCGATGTCGTTTTCGAATCTGAAATGGTTCCTGTTACGGAAGAGAGCGGAATGGCAATGTCAATGGACAATGCGATATGGGTAGGACAACAGATATAGAGTTACGTACCGACTTTGCGGAAACTGCCTTCTTTTATCCGCAGCTTCACACGAACGTTCAGGGTGAGGTCAGTTTCTCTTTCCGTATGCCTCAAAGTCTCACGACCTGGAATTTCCGAGGATATGCTCATACACAAGATATGATGACAGGCAGATGGATGCTACTGCTGTTACCAGTAAAGAGTTTATGCTTACTCCGAATCTACCTCGGTTTGTCCGGTAGGAGATCACACTTCCATGGCTGCTTCTGTTAGTAATCTGACCGGTAAAAATCTGTCTGGTACTGTGAAACTGGTACTTTTCGATCCAATGACAGATCAGGTAATATCGACCCAACAGAAGAAATTTAATGCCGGAGCCGGACAGAGTGTCGGTGTAAGTTTCTTGTTCACAGTAACCGATAAATATGAACTTTTGGGATGCCGGATGATTGCCGAAGGAGGAAATTTCAGTGATGGAGAGCAGCATTTGCTTCCGGTTCTCAGTGATAAGGAGAACTTGACAGAGACTTTGCCCATGCCTGTTCGTGGCGAGCAAACACGTACTTTTTCTTTGGCCGATCTGTTCAATCACCATAGTAAGACTGCGACCAACCGCCGTTTAACTGTAGAGTTTACTTCCAATCCGGCTTGGTATGCAGTGCAAGCATTACCGGCACTATCACAACCTCGGAATGATGATGCTATTTCGTGGGCTACTTCCTGGTATGCCAATACAATGGCTTCTTATATCATGAATGCTCAGCCACGTATTCAGGCAATATTTGATAGTTGGAAACTCCAGGGAGGCACTAAAGAAAGCTTCTTGAGTAATTTGCAAAAAAATCAGGAAGTGAAGAATATCCTTCTTTCTGAATCTCCTTGGGTGATGGAAGCGACTTCGGAAAGCGAACAAAAAGAGCGTATTGCCACTTTATTCGATTTGAATAATATCCGTAACAGTAATACAGCAGCTTTGTTGAAATTAAAGGAACTCCAGTTACCTGATGGTTCGTGGAGCTGGTATAAAGGAATGGACGGAAGTCTTTTTGTCACCGACTTCATTGTAGAACAGAATGCACGTATAGCCCTGCTTACAGGGAAGTCGCTGGAGGGAGGAGCGTTGGATATGCAACAAGCAGCTTTCGGTTATCTCCATAAAGAAGCCTTGCAGGAATATCGTTCTATCCGTGAGGCAGAAAAGGTTGGCAATAAATCAGAGGGAATTTCACGAAGTGCATTGAAGTATCTCTATTTGATTGCTATCTCTGGCGAGAAAGTTCCGGCATCGGCGAAAGAAGGTTATGATTACTTCCTATCCAAAGTTGCTCCATCATTGTCTCAACAATCCGTCACCGAGAAGGCCTGGTCGGCTATTGTATTACAGAAGGCAGGTAAGGTAAAAGAAGCTCAGGAGTTTATGGCATCTCTCAAAGAATATCTTACTCAAACAGACGAGCAAGGCATGTTCTTTGATAGGACTGATAGTCCGTATGCTTGGAATAACTTAAAAGTGCCTGCCCATGTTGATGTAATGGAGGCTTTTGAGATGGTAGGCAGCAATGCCACGATTGTTGAAGAAATGAAAATGTGGCTTTTAAAACAGAAGCAAACTCAACAGTGGGACTCTCCGGTAGCCACAGCCGATGCTGTTTATGCTTTGCTTTACCGGGGTACTAATTTATTGGATAATCAGGGAGACGTGCGTATTGTCCTTGGCAATGAAGTTTTAGAAACGATAAGTCCTGCCAAAACGACTGTTCCGGGATTAGGCTATATCAAAAAGACTTTTACCGATAAGAAGACCGTGAATACCGATGAGATTATCGTTGAAAAGAGAGATCCGGGTATTGCCTGGGGAGCAGTTTATGCACAGTTCGAAGAGAATCTTGATAAAGTGGTTCGCCAGGGAAGTGGGTTGAATGTTGATAAGAAATTGTATGTAGAGACGATTGTTAATAATAATCGCCGGTTACAGCCGGTTATCGGTAAAACTCAATTAAAGGTTGGTGATAAAGTAGTTGTTCGTCTGACCGTTCGTCTCGATCGTACAATGGACTTTGTACAATTGAAAGATCAACGTGCTGCTTGTCTTGAACCGGTAGAGGTCCTGTCCGGATATCGTAATGTCGGTGATGTCGGTTGTTATGTTGCAGTAAAAGATGCTTCTACCGATTTCTTCTTCGATACTTTGAATAAGGGGACTTATGTTTTAGAATACAGTTATCGTGTAGATCGTGCGGGAAGTTATGAAGCAGGAATTGCTACTATTCAAAGTGCCTATGCACCCGAATATGCTGCCCATTCAGCTTCTGCCCGTTACGAAGTTTCTCAGTAAATAGAATCTCTGTCTTTTTTAAGATGCAGATACTTGGATTATGTAAGTATCTGCATCTCTTTTTTATTTTTAGTTTATAATCTTTGAATTATAT
>ENA-OQIG01000068-OQIG01000068.1-human-gut-metagenome-genome-assembly--contig:-NODE-68-length-59707-cov-2.329658_pt1 | contig 59707 bp, 76 predicted proteins | sample MGYA00242576_ERZ504741 | MGnify/ENA primary metagenome ERZ504741 (study PRJEB26092, sample SAMD00036436) | human gut metagenome | host: Homo sapiens | study: EMG produced TPA metagenomics assembly of... | reverse complement strand
CTAAGTTCCAATTGACACATTGATTCAAAAACGTTCCAAGTTGCATGTCAATTCAGATAATTGTCAAGATGTTTTTTCTTCATGATTTTTTTAATTTTTTCCCATAATTCCTTGTCGTAATCTTTTCGTAATCAAATGTTACCGTTGCCTGCCCTACCGTATTGTATCCATCAATAGAAACTGTTGTATACTTATTCAAATTAATAGACGGCTTAATCACTGCTGACAAAATAGCAATCACAACGCAAAGTCCCAACACTGCACCTGCACAGATCGCAATCACTTTATTTCTTTTCTTCAGTTTTGCTTCCTCTTCTGGTGTTCTTGGAATCTTTGTTATCTCCTGATATATTCGGTTCTCTTTCGGTTTCATTTTCACATGAGGTGCCTCTGTTCCCACACATTTTCCGCACTCAGGACAAAAGCTGCTGTCATCTGAAAGCAGACATCCACAATTAGCACATCTTTTAACCTTTTTCTCTTTCTTTTTTTGTCCGGCAGTTTGCTTTTCCCCACATTCCGGGCAGAATAGCTGTCATCCGGCATTTCTCTTCCGCACTTTGAACAACGCATTTTTCTCTCTCCTCATCTTTTTATTCTTGAAAAAACTGATCCACTCCGTTTGCGATCCCCTGTACAATCTTCCATTGATATTCTTCCGTTTCCATCGCCAGATCCTCGGTGGAATTTGTCATATAGCCCATTTCCACAATGGTAACCGGAACGGTACACCAGTTGATCCCGCTCATGGTATCGGTTTCCAGTACATGCTGCTTTTGACATCCAGTAGCCTCACATAAGGAATCCAAAATTGTTTCCGATAATCTTCTGCACACATCTGCCAGTTCTCCATTATATGGATTCGAACTTGTCTGGCACATAGTCAATGCTCCATTCACCGAAGCGTCTTCCGAGCCATTTGCATGTATTCTTATAAAAGCATCTGCATTTGCCTCATTTGCAATCTGCGCCCTCTCGCTGTTGCTGATATCGACATCATTTGTCGTACGTACCATAATCACCTGATATCCGCGAGCTTTTAATTCTTCTTCTAGTTTTAACGATACGCTGAGTGTCAGTTCATATTCTGGAACTCCACTGGCTGTTCCCATCGTTCCTGATGCAACTTTTGCTTTTGTCTCCGAAGCTCCTGGGCCAACCGGCTCCTGGTCGCTGTTTCCATGTGCCTGATGACCTGCATCAATTACAATCAGATGACCGTTTTCCATCATCTCAATATTCTCTGTCTTTTCCGTCGTATCCTCAGCTGTAAGAAATTCACTTCGTATATAACCACTTTGACCACTGTATAAATTTTTGACCACTCACCTCTGCTTTCCATTACCTCGACTTCTTCCTGCGCATCCAACACCGCTATCACTTCCGCCTCATTGTCCGGCTCATTTCTGAGTTCTGCCTGCTCTGTAATATACATGATCACTGTTTCTGAGTTTCCGGTTGATTCTGTCTCATCAGCGTCGCCCTCCGTTTTCTTTTGTTCTTCCATTACTGTTGGCGAAATGTCAGGTGTTTCTTCCGCCTTCACTTCGAACCCTGTTTCTGTTTCCTGCGATACTGCAGCTTCCGATTCTAATAGTGAAAAATTATTCATCTGCGCTTCTGAATCAGCATTTTTCCCACACGCCAACATCAAAAACATAATGCTTATTAACATCGTCGGAATTCTGATCTTTTTCACAACTTTCCCTCCTCATCTTCTATATCGTTTGTGAATTTCGACAATTTTATTATAACTGATCCTTTTGTTTTTATCCACTATAAACAGCAAATATTACTGCATTATTTTTATATTTTTTCACAATTTTCTTATTTTTCCTTTATTTTCTCTTTTTCTTATAGTGTAATACATTCTTCTCTCGTTCGCAATACATTTTGTCTTGCATTTTGCAATGTATATTTAAATTGTTCTGTGCAATACAATAGAATCGATTGGATCATTCAATCCCTTTAAATCCAGAGCGCAGTCAGAAAAATGTACGAAAAAAAGCTGTCCCCAAACAGCTTTTTCTGATTTTCTATATCTGAAAATTTCTTTTTATTGTCGAACCTTTTTGATACATCTTTATGATGATTTATGCTGCCTGTGTTTCCACATTATGTCCAAACGCCATATTCCAACTGGTGTTCCCAAGCAGCAGAATGGAGTTTTTATGACATTTCAATTAAAAGGCAACCGAAAGGAAACGGAAAATAAAACCATCCGCTTTCCTATACACCTGATCGAGCAGATCGAGCAGGCAATTTCTGATTCTGACCAAGACATTACCTTTTCCAGTTTGTGATTCAGGCGTGTGAGTATGCACTGGCTCATATGGATGTCCCGTCAGAAAAAAACACTGAACTTTTATCTGTTTAAAGCAGATCTCTTCCCGGTTCGACGTACATTTTCTGGCTGTTCTCTGCCTTTTTATCTTATCACGTCTCTTATTTTTTTCTGGACAAGATTTTGTCCTGTTTAGAACAGATGCAGAGCAAACTGGCACTGCCGGCGCTTGATGCGCTGGCGGAAGAGTATTTTTAATTATTTCCCGAAAAAGACGGAAGAAAATTCATTTTCGAATTCTCCTCCGTCTTCTTTTTATAGCTCCTGACCTTGTTCCCAGTTCAGAATTTCTTCCAGTGATCTCGGCTCATAATTCATCCATGGCTTCATGCATCCCACATTGTATGCCTGCGGTTTGCTTTCATAAATATGTCTGCTGCATTCCTCTTCCGCCATCTTATCCAGACATCCCTGATAATAGTCGTCTTCCAGGCTGTTATGCGTATGCCCGTACAGCAGGATCGTACCATGCCCCATATTTTTCCATCTGAAAATCGGATAATGAAACAGCACCAGGCGATACTCCTTTCCGCCTGCTGTATCCTCAATTTCCTTGTAATCGCAGATCTCCTCATACAGCTGCAGATACCGCTCATCATGAAAATAGTCATGATTTCCTCTTACCAGAACTTTCTTCCCCTTCATTCCTGCAACCAGTTCAATCGCTTTTTCCCATACATGGCAGCATCACCAAGGATATAAACCTTATCACTGTCGCTCACTTTCCGATTCCATTTTGCAAGAATCGTCTCATGCATCTCCTCCAGACCTTCGAAGGGACGCTCGTCAAAGCGGATACAGTTTTTATGTAATAAGTGTAAATCGCTAATATAATAATTCATTGCTTATTCCCCCTCCAAAATTCTTTGATATAACTGTCTTCCTTCTTCTCCTGCAAGCCGTTTACAGATTTCCACCCGTTCGGCGATGACAGGAAGCTGGATATGTGCTTTCGCATCCGCCACCTGCAGCAGCATCAGATTTTGAAACACCGCAAAGCAGACCATTTTTGTATGGCGTCTGACATGCTTCAATTTCACACTGACATGATCATCATGATATTTCACATAATACAGCAGCTCCTGCACATCAAAAACCGGAATCACCTCCCTCTGCCGATCCAGCTCCGGGATCACAATATCACGCACAATTTCCATACTTTTCTCCGGATGGCCGTAATAATGCATATTCAGATCATCCTCACGCTTCCCCCGACACTGCGATTCCGGCTTCCCAATATCATGCAGCAGTGCCGCCAGATAGACCATATCGTTTTTCATCTTTCGCGGAAGATTGCAGACCACATGAAGAGAATGCATCCACAGATCATACTGATGCGCACTGTTCTTCTGATCATACCCAAACATCGTTCTCACCGCCGGTATCAACTCTGCAATCTCTTCTCGCCTCTCATCAAGTTCTTCCGGGCTCCCAGCTGTTTTCAAAACACAAAACAATTCATCTAATCTCATCCTTTCCTCCACTTCCCATTTTTATATTTAGAACCTACTCTATCACATCTCCCTCAAAATTTCATTCTATTTCCAGTTAAATTTTTTCTCCCCCAGCGCAGGGAACCGCCCGCGTCCCCCTCCGCTCATCCCACCGTCAGGCGCAGAGGCCTCCCGCCGTCCGTCTCAATCGAGTAGGAGGCGGTGATTAGCCGCCGTCCTCTCACACCACCGTGCGTACCGTTCGGTGCACGGCGGTTTCAATAGTTGACGTGCATAGACTGATAGGCTGTGGCTAAGTATAGTAGCCCCAGTTTATCAGTCTTTCTTTTGTTAGAGCTCTGTTTAATACACCACTTCCCGCCATTCTCCAATAGAATTTTCGACTGTAGCTCCTTCACAGGCTACCCATTCCGGCATTCCAAGACCTATCAGCTTCCGTTTTCGGATCTTCGGCAGTTTCCACTGTTTTCAGATACACATCCGTATCCTTCTATACACCCATCCATTCAGGTCTTCGATGTTCCTTTTCATGTCTGCCATGCTGTAGTAGTTCAGCCATCCCCGCATGTATTCTTTTATGCATTCCATGGTTTTCACTATACTTCCGCACTTGCTCCGGTAAGTGAGCCTACGCAGCTTTTCCTTGACTTTCTTCCATGACTTTCCATGGACACGGACATAGATTCCTTTTCCGTTTTTCCCAAAGCAGAAGCCAAGGTACTTAAAATTTCGTATCGCAAACACGCTGACCGTACGGCTTTTCTTTCGATTCACTTTAAGTTTCAATGTCTCTTCCAGATATTCCGTACTGCTTTCCAGCAATCTCTCAGATGCCCGTTCACTCTTCGCTAACAGTACGATATCGTCTGCATAGCGGATGCACTCCTCTTCTGCTGAACTCCTGGTCAAACTCATTAAGATAGACGTTCGCTAACAGTGGGGAAAGATTTCCACCTTATGACGAGATAAACGTTATGACGAGTTAACGCTGATTATCTGCGTAAATACGGGATTTCTTTAAATTTATCTCGACATAATACAAGCAAAAATGCTACACTTTGTTATTCTGTACTCATAAAAAAAGAAAGGAGTCAGAAACTCATGAATCTTGAAATGATTACAGAAGGACTAAAACAACTGTTGCAGGAAAACAACTATTCTTCTGCAACTATCCGCTTTTATGAAGGTGAATGGAATAAAATCCAGTGCTTTCTTACGGAAGAATACGGAAATACCGAATACGATATGGAACAGGGACTTAAATATCTCGAAAAACAATACGGCTTCATTACGAAATATAATAATGAAACGCTTTCCCAACAGAGAGTCCAAGGATGCGCTCTGCGAGCTGCTTTAAATCAACTTCCGTCAGGCGTTCCTGTAAAAGATGGAAGGAATTGTACGGATACGGCTGCAGGAGGCGCGGTCTCTCTCATCCATTCCGTAATAGCGGAAAATGTAATTGGCAAGCCAATGATCGTGGTTGACGCGGATCACAGTACATTTTTTCCCCAGCTTCAATACCTGAAAATACACGCCCGCCGGGTCTGGATGATCCATGCAGCGGTCAAACAAATCACCAAGCAGGTACAGGTGATCGTCCTCTTTGAGATCCATTTTTTCCAGCAATTTCATGAACCGCCAGCTGTCGTTATGTATATCAGTAATAATATAATGCATCCAAAATCTCCTTTTCTTTCGCAGCTTTCGTGTCTGTTCCTGCAATCATCAAAACTTCCGTAATCCGCTCATTTTTTCCAAAACGGCTTTCCTGCCTGTGTTTTGGCATGTCCTGTTTCAAAAATTTTCCCGCTTGTTCTGCTGGTTCCGGATCCCGGTCTTCTGATACTGGCATCATGGAACGTCTGAAATTTTTCAACCGTTGTTGTCCGAACTGTAAAACTCTTCCCCCGTTTCCAGACAGATTGCCGCCAGCCTCCCTTCCGGGAAGCATGCGCCGCAGTCGATGGCGATGTGATGATATTTTTTATAAATATACCCGGGATTATCATTTTCCGGAATCGTCTGCGTCGGTGTATGTCCTGTTACCAGATACGTATCCGCAACGTATTCCTTCTGATAATCTGGTCTGGTCCATACAAGATCGTGCAGGGAATATTCCTCGATCCTCTTTTCCGGTGTGAATCCACCCAGCCTCCATGCACCAGCAGATACTGTTTTTCTCCCACTGTAAGCTCCTCATACAGACTGAAATCCTCCAGAAAATTCAGTACTTCCTCCCGCATCTCGGATCCAGCGCCCGAAATTCCCGGATCGTAGCATCACCGCCGTTATACTTCCAGAGAACAAGATTGTCCAACAGTTCCGCATCCACTTCCTCAATGGCAAGATCTGTGATTTCCTGACAGAGAAACCGCAGACATTCCAGCGCCATCACCTCATGGTTCCCCACGATACAGAACGCATTCGGCATTTCCATCAGTTTCAATACCACCTTAATCGGATGCTCACCCCGGTCTAAAACATCACCCAGAACATAAAGCGTATCTGTATCTTTCAACTCAATTTCTTCCAGCAGCTCCATAAATCTCTCATACTCACCGTGAATATCAGAAATAACGTAAGTAGCCATAAACAGAACCCTCCATTTTTCATCCATCCGAATCTGCATACGTTCTCCATTACCAGCTTATCTTACCATACTTCCTGTTTTTTACCGGACAAACTCTTGTCCCTCCTCTTTTTTCAGACACGCTCGAATACATCTTCTATTGAGATTTTATTCATGCGAAATCCCCTTTTCTTGATACTATACCATATCTATTCTTTTCTTCATTGAACTACAAGTTTAATCCTCTTTTTCTTGCTGTTTTCTCGCATTCTATCAGCATTACGCGCTGTTTATACAACGCCTTTTATTCTCTATATGCAAAAAAGGAACGTTCTATCCAAATCGTTCCTTTTTGTTTGTAGATTATTTTATTTTTCAAATTTCTCAATCACGCATGTATGCGTCTTCGTTTTCTTATCATAATTAACCCCCACCAGCAGTAAATTCCCCTTATATTCTTTTCAACGCCTCCACATATTCCCGGTCTTTTACCTGTTCCAGCGCTCCCCTAGCACTTTTATCCCATTTCAGTTCTACAATAACCGCCGGCTTGTCCGCATACATTTTTCTCGGTATAAAACAAAGATCTGCAAATCCCTTTCCCGTCGGAAATTCCCGGATCACTGTATAATATTCTCTCGCAAAGTAAAACGCCAGACTGACGGTACAGCTCAAGGAATTTTCATCATTATATTCTAACGCCGAAATCTCCTGATGTACTCTTCCACCCCAGCGCAACTGCAGTTTCATCCATATTCCAGAGCGCTTCCAGCAGTTTTCGCGAATCCTCCACTGACCGTATCACTTCTTTCCAGTCCATTGTACTGATGGCATTGATATATTCCTGCGAAACTTCCTTATTCGGAATAGACACCGTCTTATCCGTCCAGTGATAACTCAGATATCCAAGATGCACCAGCAGCGTCAGCACATCATCCTTTCCCTGAAATGTCGTCATATCATTGGAAAATGTGCCTATATTAATCCGAATCCGCTCTCCCGCCAGCATTCTCACAATATCATCCTTCAGTCCTTCAAAATTCATACGAATATAAGCTTTCAGCGCTTCATACGTTTCTGTCTGATTCCAGTAATTATCGAAAATCCCGCTCAGCATGGCATCCACGACCGATTTCGGGCTGTACATCGCATACGTTTTCAATTCATTTCCGCACATCGCCGTCAACTCATATCCATCGTACCAGGCTTGCGTTTCTTCAAAGCTTCTTCCGTATTTCTCGCAAAGCGCCTGCACTTCCTCCTCCGTGAATCCGAAAAACTCCGCCATCTCCCGCGGATTCGTCATGGAATATTCCGAAAACATATTGAGTGCTGAGTGAGAACCATATTTTTAATCGGCAGAATTCCCGTCATATAGGCAAGCGCCACATATTCCTTATCTTTCAGCCACGCCCGGAGAAAATCCAGATACTTCTTCTGCGCATCCTTATCACTCTGATATTCCCGGAACAAACAATCCCACTCATCAATCAAAATCACAAATGAATGTCCCGTCATACCATAGATATCCTTCATCACCTGAACCAGATTCTTCTCATCCCGCAGCCGAACCTCACCAAACGCTTCCTTCAAATCAAAAATCAGATAGCTGCGCAGCATCTGCAGCATCTCTTCCACGCTCTCCGTCTCACTCAAAAATTCCTGCATATTAAGCTTGATCACATCATACTGATTCCGATGTGCAGAATAAGAAGCACAATCCGCAATTTTCAGCTCCCGAAACAGCGGATCCGAATCCATCCCTCGCTGATAATACGCTGCCAGCATATCCGCCGCCATCGACTTACCAACCTTCTCGGACGGCTCACGCAGACAAACCTCTGCATCGTCCCGACACATCGATTTGTCACTTCAAGCAATCTGCTCTTATCCACAAAAATCTGAGAATTCAACGCAATCTTAAACAACCCATCCCCCGGATTCAAATACGTCCCCATGAGCCCTTCCTCCTGTCTTCTTAACTTTAACCCTTTTCTTCTTTCTATTATACCACGCCCCTGAGTCAGCGCAAGCGCTATTCCTCTCTCAGTGCAGGGAACCGCCCACGTGTTCCGGTGCCGAGTGTACAGTAATGCCCGCGTCCCCCCTTCGTCATCCCACCGTCAGGCGCAAAAATCTCCCGCCGCACAGAGCACAAGTCTCCTATTTACTTAACACCCCGTCGACAGCCACTTTCCATCCGGCATACTTCTTCTCCCGGATTTCATCGTCCATCTTCGGTTCATACACACTTCGTTTCATATTTCCCGCGAGTTTTTCCAGATCGTAGATCCCGGCTGAAATACCGGCCATATAAGCCGCTCCGATGCCGGAAAGCTCCTCCGCGTCCGGAATATTTACGCGTTTATTCGTAATATCGCTCTGGAACTGCATCAGATATCCGTTTCGTGTCGGGCCGCCGTCTACACGGAGTTCCTCGATCCGCATGCCGGTATCCTGCTCCATCGCACGGACAAGGTCGGTGATCTGGTAGGCAATGCAATCGAGTGCCGCTTTTACCACCTCAGCTTTTCCTGTGGTGCGGGTAATTCCGCTGATCGATGCCGTTGCTTTCTCATCCCAGTACGGCGCACCAAGCCCGGTAAATGCCGGAACCAGATACGTGCGGTCTGCCGGATTTGCCTCCCTTGCCAGTCCTTCCGTCTCTTTTGCCGAAGAAATCAGCTTCAGGTCATCCTTCAGCCAGGTAATCACCGCTCCTGTGTAGTTCAGGTTGCCTTCCAGCACATAGTCCACCTTGCCGCCTCTTCCCCACGCAAGCGAAGTCACAACGCCGTGGCTGCTCTGAATCGGCTTGTCTCCAATGTTCATCATCAGCGAAGAACCCGTTCCGTACGTCGCCTTGATCATGCCCGGTTTTAAACAGCCCTGTCCGAACAGAGCCGCATGAGAGTCGCCTAATACACCACAGATCGGAACCGGCTCGGAAAACAATCCTTCCATCGTCGTGGTCCCATACACCGCATCGGAATCGCACACCCTGGCCAGCGCACAGACCGGAATCCCGAACATCTCACAGATCTTCTCATCCCATGCCAGTGTTTTCAAATTAAACAACTGCGTTCTCGACGCATTTGAAAAATCTGTTTTAAATGCATGATCCCCCGTCAGCTTGTAAACCAGCCAGCTGTCAATCGTACCCAGGCAGAGTTTCCCGTCTGCAGCACGTTTCTGTCTTTCTTCTCCGCCGTTTCGAAGCAGCCACGCCATCTTTGCAGCAGGAAAATAAGCCGAAAGCTGCAGACCCGTCGCCTCGCGGATCTCCTCTGCGTGCCCCTGCTCCGCAATCTCCTGCGCAATGCCGCTTGCGCGGCCGCACTGCCATACAATTGCCTCTTCCAGCGGTTCCCCGGTCGCCTTGTCCCAGATCGCCGTCGTCTCACGCTGATTGCTGATGCCGATTCCGGCGATTTCTTCCGGTGCAACACCGGACTCTGCCACCAGCGTTTTTACCGTCTGTACTGTATTCCGGTAAATCTCATTCAGATCATGGGACACCCATCCCTTTTCATTGACGATCTGCCGGTGCGGCAGGTCGGTACGGCGGAGTAAATGTCCCTCCCCATCAAAGAGCAGCGCTTTCGTTCCCTGCGTGCTCTGGTCAATTCCGATGATATACCTTTTCTCCATTTTTCCAGCTCCGTTCCTAAAATTTTATAAATATCCAGATCCCCATCTCGAATAACGCTGAATACACCCTGTTTTTCAACACACCATGCGTCATTTTCTATTGTCGCAGCATTCACCCTGCCCCTATAGGCAAGATCTTTGGCGATTACCACACATTCCAAAATCTTCCGCAGAACGATTTATTCCTAATTATATAGAAAAAGTTCCTGCGCTCCCGGATTTTCTTCCGCCCGGGCACGCAGGAACATGGCATACGCAGACCTGCGGCAGTTTACAGTTCCCTGCGGGCTATCACATTCACCTCTGATTCCATTTCTGGTTAATCCAGTAATTCTTTCGCTTTTTTTGCAATGCCCTCGGCATTCAGTCCATAATAGTCAAAGACTTCTTTAGAAGTTCCCGTGATCACCGGTGCATCCGGCAGAGACATGTTGACTACCTTACGCGGGCACTCTGCGCCGACCACCTGGCTTACCATCGAACCAAGGCCGCCAAATGGAGCGTGCTCTTCGATCGAATGACAACTTTTGCCTTCTTTGCAGCCTCTACCAGGCCCTCTTTGTCCAGCGGTTTCACACAGTACATATCGAGCAGTCCTGCGCTGATTCCCTCTTCTTTCAGCATAGCAGCTGCATCGAACGCCGGGCGGACCATCTCACCGCAGGCTACCAGTAAAACATCGGTGCCTTCCGAGAGAACCGTTGCCTTATCCATCTCAAACGGAGTATTTTCTTCGCTGTAAATATCCGCAACGGCATTTCTTCCCACCCGGATATAAGCCGGTTTTTCATCGGTAAGAAGCGCCTCAACCAGTTTTGCTGTCTGGAAGCGGTCGCTTGGCAGATAAACGCGCATGTTCGGAATAGCTGCCATTGCTGCGATGTCCTGTGCAGAATGATGCTCATGCCGAGTGCGCCGTAGCTCACACCGCCGCTGATGCCGATCAGCTTTACATTGGTGTTGGAGTATGCACAGTCAATTTTCGCCTGCTCATAGCTTCTTGTAGAAAGGAAGCACGCCGGAGATGCCGCAAATGCTTTCTTGCCGCATTTTGCAAGACCGGCAGAAACGCTGACCAGATCCTGCTCCGCAATACCCATCTCCACAAACTGCTCCGGATACGCATTTGCAAACGGTGTCAGGGAAGCACTTCCCCTGGAATCGCTGCAGAGCACTACGATATCTTTATCCGTTTCGGCATGTTTCATTAAAACCTCGCAAATGGCCTGTCTGTTTGGAATCTTATTCATGACAGTGCTCCTTTCTCTCATCCAGATCCTTCATGATCTGTTCTACTTCCTCCGGTGTCGGCACTTTATGATGCCACTCCGCCTTATTTTCCATCACGGAAGAACCACAGCCCTTCGTTGTATTTGCAATAATAACCGTCGGTTTTCCCTTACAGTGTTTCGCCAGCTCAAACGCATGAACGAGCGCGTCCATATCGTTGCCCGGTACGGAAAGAACATTCCATCCGAACGCTGCCCATCTCTCCTCCTGGCTGTCCTGTTTCATGACATCCTCGGTATTTCCGGAGATCTGCAGACGGTTGCGGTCTACGATCGCACAGAGGTTGTCCAGCTTGTAGTTTCCTGCGGACATTGCGCCCTCCCAGACAGAGCCTTCTGCCAGCTCGCCGTCACCCATAACGGTGTAAACACGATAATCTTTTTTATCCATTTTTCCTGCAAGCGCCATTCCCACGCAGACCGGAAGTCCGTGGCCGAGAGAACCGGAATTCATCTCGATGCCCGGCAGTTTATTGTTCGGATGGCCGATGTACGGGCTGCCGAATTTGGAGAATTTTTCGATGACCTCTTCCATCGGGAAGAATCCCTTTGCTGCAAGTACTGCATAATATGCCTCAACGGAATGACCTTTACTCATTACAAAACGGTCGCGGTCCGGGTCGTCCATGTTCTTAGGCTGATGTTCATCTCTTTAAAATACAGTGCTACAAGCACATCAATGACACTCATGTCACCGCCGATGTGGCCGCCCTTGCCGGAAACTACCATTTCCACTACTTTCTTCCGCAGATCATACGCCAGACAACTCAATTCCTTGTATTCACTCATGATTTTCATTCTCCTCTTAAATATGCTTTGACATCTTCCTCGATCGGATCATATAAATCCGGGGCAATACCGATGTATTTGCATGCTTCATACAGAACCGGCACAACGTTCTCGTGGATACCGACACAGTGGTGGATGTACGGTCCCTCCACGATTTTTGCCTCCAGGCGTTTCAGGTTCTGTACCTCAACCCATACGTAGGTTCCTTCGTGTAGGGTCCCTCGACACCTTTTGCATTTCCAAGCAGCAGAGAGTATTCTCCGTTGTCTCCGTCGAAACGTGCCAGTGTCATTTCGCCTAATTTTGCCTGTGCCTCTACAGCGCCCGGATGGCTGAATGCCAGAGGATAACCGATCGTCGGTTTTTCCTGTGCAACAGAAATCGGCCACGGTCCGCAGTGCTGCAGCAGCTCGCCGTTCTCGTTGTCCGGGTGGCGTACGGTCCAGTCAGCAAAGAAGCTTCTCTTATCGTTTCTGCCGGCAGCCTCTACCAACAGAGCGGTGATGGCGCCATGGATATCGGTCTCACAGACGACCGGAATTCCCTCTTCGTTCAGCAGAGAGTTTGCCGCACACGGCATGATGCCGATCTCACCCTGCAGTGCGTTCCAGCACTGGATCGCGATGGCATTGCAGGAATATTTTGCAGCCAGATTCTTCATCGCAACCTTCAGAGCTGCTACATTTTCCAGCTCTTCCGGTTTGATCTTTACACACATATTGGTATTACAGTATGCAACGACTTTTTCTACCTCGCTGCCCTCTGCTTTTACTTTTTTCATCTCCGCAGTCAGTTCCGGAAGCGGAATCGGGGAAAGCTGAATGTTGAATTTTTCCAGCAGCTCGCCCTCGTTGCACATGGTAGACCAGAAGTCGAACGGACGCGGTCCGATCTGAAGGATTCTGGTGTGGCGGAAGGTATCTACCACATTACATACAGCAAGGAAATCCTTGATGCCGCGCTCAAATTCCGGATCGGTCAGACGGCAGTTCGTCATATAGGTGAACGGAACACCAAACGGCGCAGCACTTTTCCGGTTGCAAACAGGCCGCACTGGCTGTCGCGGAGACGCACACCGTTCTCATCCGGTCTCTCATCGCGCGGTCCCCAGAGAAGTACCGGAAGCCCCATTTCCTTTGCCAGTCTTGCACAGACATATTCCGTTCCGAAGTTTCCGTGCGGGAAGAAAATTCCCTTTACGTTTTCACGGCGGAATTTCTCCTGGATTTTCTCACGGTCCGCCTCATCGTAAAACAGACCCTCCTCATTGATGTCTGTGATATCGACAAATTCAACGCCGAGCTCTTTTAAACGCTCTCTCGTCAGGTTGGCGTATTTTACGGCATCCGGGGCACTGAAAATGCTTCTTCTCGTAGGTGCAAATCCGATCTTAATTGATTTCATATTCATTTCCTCCACTTAATTTTCTTTAAACTCTGCTAAATTATGCCTTGAATTTCCCTGTTCTTTATGGCTCTTATATTACTAAATTCTTTTGAACTTGTCAACATCTATTCAGCTTTATTAAATCTTTTTTTAGTAATTTATACAAAAAAGAATGGCTGTTTTTATGCATTTCTTCATATTTCATTTTTTTACAGTTCAGAAGTTGACTTCTTTTTTAATTCATATTAAAATCAATGCATAAGTTTAATATTTTTCAGATAAATACTGAAATAAATTTCAACATCCCGCATGCACAAAACAAACGAAAGCACCATGCGGGCTGATTTTATCGAACAGGAGCTGAACTCTTATGAATATTTCTGCGAAAGAACTGGCAAAGCTGATCAACGTATCGCCTGCCACGGTTTCTATGGTTTTCAATAACAAACCCGGCATCAGCGATGCCACAAGAGAGCTGGTTTTAAAAACCGCAGCCGAGTATGGCTATGCGCCGAAAAAAACTGAAGCCTCCGGCGCTTCCTCCCGCATTATTCAGCTGGTCAATTATAAAAAGCACGGAAAGGTCGCTGCCGACACGCCGTTTTTCTCCCAGCTGACCGAAGGAATCTCCACCGAATGCACCCGCCAGGGCTGTGCGCTTCATATCTCCTATTTTTATGAGACCATGGATATTGACAGCCAGCTCGATGCACTCCGCGCTGTGGACTGTGAGGGCATTCTTCTTCTTGCAACCGAAATGGCTCCGTCCGATTTCCGCAAGTTCCGCGATTTTTCTGTTCCGATCGTTGTCGTGGACTGCTATTACGATGAGCTCGATTACGACTGCGTTCTGATCAACAACATTCAGGGGGCGTTCAACGCCACGAATTATCTGATTCAGTGCGGACACAAAAACGTGGGCTACTTTCACTCGAGCCTCGACATCAGCAACTTCTCCGAACGCGCCGACGGCTACTACAAAGCGCTCCGTGCAAACGGCATCAGCACCTCGCATCCATATGTTCACCTGGTTTCCCCGACCTCGGACGAAGGCTACCGCGACATGCTGCGCCTTCTCGAATCGAAAGCTCCGATCGCGGATGCCTACTTTGCCGATAATGACATCATCGCGGCGGCCGCCATGCGTGCACTGCGTGAAAACGGCTACCGCATCCCGGAGGATGTCTCCATCATCGGCTTTGATGACGTTCCGATGTGCGATATGATGGTTCCGCCGCTTTCCACCATGAAGGTCAGAAAACGCGAGCTTGGTGCCACTGCCGTCCAGCGCCTGCTTGACCGCGTGGCCGATCCGAAACGCGAATGTCTGAAAATGTGCATGGCAACCAAGCTGGTGAAGCGCCAGAGTGTTTCCAGACGTTAAAGCTTTTTGGATGAGGCTGTCGTCCAGCGCGTGTCTGAAAAATCATTTCCGCAAACCGGAACTCGCAGCTTGCGAAAAGCCATTTTCAGACACGCTCTGTACGGCAGCCTCACCTTTTTTATTTTGAAAGGAGTTTTTTTCATGCAATCTGCAAATGACCTGAAACAGCTTTTATTCAATATCAATCGCAAAAGCTATCCCGCCTATAAATCCACCCGCGGTGCCTATCAGTTTCCGCGCTACACACTCTCCATCGACCACGTCCAGGGCGATCCGTTCGCCGCTCCGTCGCGGGTCAGCGTTCATATCAGCGGCAAAACCGCTGCGTTTCCGGCTTTTCTCTACGACACATACGAAAAGCGCGTCGCCCTCCAGGATTACCTGCTGCGCCAGTTTGCACGCGCCATCGCACCGTATTCGTTCCGCGCAAAGGGCTCCGGCAAAAGTGGTCTGCTGGGGATAAGCCGCTGCGGGCAGGAAATTCTTGAGCGTACTGCCTGTGTTCTGAATCCTTCCGACGGCAGTCTTATCATCAACATGGAAATCGGCTTTCCGGCCAACGGCCGCACCATCGCCTCGCAGGAGCTGATCCGCATTCTTTTCGACTTTCTGCCCGGCTGCGTAGAAAAATCGCTGTTCTACCGTGCTCTGGATCCGAAAGCATGCGCCAATGTCGCCCGGCTCTGTGAGGACCAGCAGGCGATCCGCGCCGCATTAAAAGAAAAAGGACTCACTGCCTTCATCGCCGACGGCTCCATTCTCCCGCGCGAGACCGGTGTTTCCGATCTGCCGATGAAGCACGCCGTTCCGTTTACCTTCACCGGAATCCCTGCGCGTTACCCTCGATCTTTCCAAACCGCGGACCTGTTTCCGGCATGGGAATTCCACTCGGTGTCACACTGATCGTAGGCGGAGGCTTCCACGGAAAATCCACCCTGCTGCAGCGCTTGAGCGCGGCGTATACAACCACATCGCCGGGGACGGCCGTGAATATGTCATCACCGATGCAAGCGCCGGAAAGCTCCGCTCCGAGGACTCCAGAAGCATCAGCAACGTCGATATCTCCCTCTTCATCCACGATCTTCCCGGAAAGAGCGACACCACCTCATTTTCGACTGCAGATGCCAGCGGAAGCACCTCGCAGGCTGCCAACGTGATCGAGGGCATCGAATCCGGTACGAGCCTCTTTCTGATCGATGAGGACACGTCCGCCACCAACTTTATGGTGCGCGATGAGCTGATGCAGCGCGTCGTTGCCGACAGCGAGGAACCGATCACACCGTTTATCAGCCGCGTGCGGGATCTGTATGAGAAGCTCGGCATCTCGTCGATTCTCGTTGCCGGAAGCTCCGGTTCTTACTTCCACGTGGCAGACACTGTCATTCAGATGAAAGAATACGTTCCTTATGACATTACGGATCGCGCGAAAACCACAGCCGCGGAATTTCCGCCGTTTACTGCTCCGTGCGCCCTTTTTCCGTTCCAGCCTTCCATCGCTGCCCGCAGCCGGGTAAAGGCCTGACGGGAAGTGACCGCACGAAAGTCAAGGTCATGGCCGGGAATCCATCCTCATCAACAAATCTCTGACGGATCTGCGCGCCGTGGAACAACTCACGGACAGTGAACAGCTGAACGGGCTGGCTGCGCTTCTTTTAGAAGCAGCGGAGCACAAGATGGACCGTAAGAAAACACTGGTGCAGGTAGTGGATCTGCTGGAAAAACAGATGGATGAAAAAGGCCTTGCTTCTCTTCTCGCTCCTGGAAGACCCAGCGACCTGGCACGGCCGAGACGGCAGGAAATCTTTGCATGCCTGAACCGGTGCAGGGAACTGCGGTTCTGAGAAAATTTGTAACAATTCAGAGCCATAAAAAATGGAAGAAAAGAATACGAATCATGTGCGCATGAATGGGTATTCTTTTCTTCCATTTTTTATATCAAAAAGCCACATCGAGATGCAACACAACGGCATCAAGATGTGGCTCTGAATCGTTTCAATTTTTGCTATAACACGCTTACCGTAATGGTGTAATAATTGTCACTTTCTGCGAGTGAAATCCGTTTCACCGGAGGATTTTCATCCGTCAAGCTTATCAGTGACAGATAATTCGAACCAAACATTGTATCGCTCTGTGTTCCTGTCGATACGACACGCTTTACACTCTGAAAATTAGTGTACGCCGCGAAGCTTCCGCCCACGACAAGGATCAGCACTCCCAGAACAAAAATCGCTCCGTCAGGACTGCCATACCGGATCCGTTTTCCTGTTTTTTTCTTCATTTTAATCTCCACTCTTTTGTGCCATCTATGTTCTCTATTTTACCCATCGCGTCTCAAAAATGCAAGCATTCCTTGTATTCTGCAACAATTTGTTACCACGCTCGTTACTGCTCGGAAGTTTAACAGTTAAATATAAATTCAATAAAAAAGGGGATGTCGATTAATACCACATTTCGACATCCCCAGCAGTAATTAAAAGGATCCCAGCAAAATTCCCAATATTTCTCTCATGTTCCCGCCCTCATCTGTTCTTTCTCCGTTGCGTAAGAGAGTCCCACGCCGTTTAAAATAGTTTACGGCATTGGGACTCTTCTTTCCTCTTTATTTGCAGGATTTTATTCCCCACAGATCCGCACAATCGCCTCCGCAAAGATCACAACGCATTCTTTCAGGCATTCGATTTCCACGAACTCGTCTGCTCCGTGCATACGTTGTCGACTTCAAGGTCTGCGCATCCAAACGCAACGCCGTTTTTCAGATGATGCACATACGTTCCGCCGCCGATCGCAAATGGTTTGCCTGGTTTTCCAGTGACATCCGTGTAGCACTGCAGCAGGGTCTGGACAAACGGGCTGTCGGCCGGGACGTGGTGTGGCGGGAACATTCCGCTGCCTTCCATGGAGAAGCCGCCTTTTTTCATGTTCTGCCCGGCGATATCGTACAGGTTTTCTTTTGTCGCGCAGATCGGGGCGCGGCAGTCGTAGGAACCGGTCAAGGTTTTTCCGTCGTAGTTCATGAGGTCGAGGCTTAAGGTGAGCTCGCCGGACTCTTCATCTGACATGGCGACACCGAGGCCTGCGCCTTTGCCGTCGCCGTGCGGGTAAACTTTTGCAAGGAAACTGATGTCGTTTTTCAGTTCACTCTCTTCCATCGGAACGGATGCGAGAAGCTGCAGCAGTGCAGTCAGTGCGTTGTTACCCATTTCCGGGGTGGATGCGTGGGCGAAGGCACCGCAGGCGGTGATTTTTATATTGCCGTTTTCGGTGTCTTCCAGAACGAAGGAAACGCCGGTCTTCTGCTCAGTCTCGTCAGCGCAGGTTTTCAGGTCTTCTTTTGCCATGCCGGCAAGCTCTGCATATGCTTTGCCTGGTACAACGTTCAGTTTGGTGCCGGCCTGTAAGGATACGAGGCGCACGCCTGTCGTTCCGGCATCGGAGGTTTTTTCGAAGTGGCCGCGCATGCCGCCTTTTTCAATATTGATGACCGGGAATTCGGCATCCGGTGAGAAGGTGCATGGTGCTTCCACTTCTTTCTTATAATAATATTCGAGGTCAGAGCTTCCGCACTCCTCGTCGGAACCGAGGACAAGACGGACGTTTTTCTTTAATGGGTAACCGAGTTCTTTGACAGCGCGCATTGCGTAGATAGCTGCGATCGCCGGTCCTTTGTCGTCTGCGGTTCCGCGGCCGAACATTTTTCCTTCTTTGATGAGCGGGGTGAATGGATCGGTCTCCTGCCAGCCTTCGCCTGCCGGTACGACATCGAGATGGGCGAGAATATCAAGGCCCTTTTCTTCCTGATTAAAGTCAGCTGCAATCGCGTAGTTGTCGTAGTTGGTTACGGCAAAGCCGTATTTTTCCAGAATTTCGATTCCCTGCGCCAGTGCTTCTGCCGCCGGTGCGCCGAATGGTTTGCCTGGCTCTGCCTCCTGTTTTTCGCTTGGAATCCGGATCAGGCTTTTCAGATCCTCGATCATTTCGGATTCGTGGTTTTCAATATATGTTCTTAATTCTTCTTTCCGCATCGTAACTTCTCCTTTTCTCTTCTCTGGCACCGTCGCAGTGCCGTTCTTTTCCTATCATAACGCAGAAAGAGCAGAAAATCCACATTTTCTGCTCTTTTGCCAAATAATCATTTGTTTTTGTCCAAATTGACTGTAATTTCATAATAATCGCACGGATGCGCCGTAAGCCCCGTCACGCCCTCGCCGGATACCATCGACATTTTGAGGTGTGATGCGAAGAAAAACATGTGGTCATCCAGCAGCGTCTGCGTCATCTCGATGGCCAGTTCGGTTCGTTTTTCGGTATCAAACTCGCCGCTTAACTGCTGCTCCAGCATCTCGAGTGTCTCACTGTAATAACCGCCGCGGTTCTTGGAGGAATCCTGCAGGCAGTGCGTTGTAAAGAAATACTCGGGATCGCCCGTCGGTGCGCTGACAAATGCGCTGACATAAACATCCCAGTTTCCTTTTTTCAGCAGTTCCAGATGATTTGCCGTGCACTGGATCTGTACTTCGATTCCGATTTTCTTCAGCGATGCCTGTGCACTCTCCGCGAGAAGCGGCAGTTCCTGGCGGCTCGGATACGTGAGCCAGCAGATGGTCAGGCGTTTTCCGTCTTTTTCCACGTAGCCGTCGCCGTCTCATCGGTCCAGCCTGCTTCAGCCAGCAGTTCTCTGGAATACTCAAGATCATAGGACTCCTCCTGCACTTTGCTGTCGCCGAATGCAAAGTAAGAGGGGAACGGGCCTTCCGCCACGCTTCCGTTTCCTTCCATCAGCGTATTCACAAAGCCCTCCCGGTCGATCGCTCCGATGACTGCCTCGCGCACGCGGTCGTCCTGCAGCACCCTGGATGATCCGTTGAACTGTCCGAAGAAGGTACGCGACGTATCCGCCGAAGAAATCGTGTATGGTTCATCACGGAACAGGATCAGATTGGAATACGGCAGGCCGTACGCCGCGTCGAGCTCGCCTGACTGTAACGCCATCGTCATCGTATCGCCGTCGCGGATTGTTTTGACTTCGATCCGGTCGAGCTTTGGCGTTCCGTTCCAGTAATTGTCATTTTTCATGAGTGTCAGTCCCTGATCCGTCTCCACCTGTACTGCGCGGTACGGGCCGGTTCCGGCGACATTGCGTCATCCGTCACACCTGCCTGCATATCAATGATGCATCCATATGGGTCAGACAGATAATTCAGAAGCGCCGGGACAGGCTGTTCGGTGTGAATCGTTACGATCAGGCCGTCTGCTCGATGCTCTCAATTTTCAGATCCCCGCGTGCACGGTCATGTACTGCGATCAGATCCTCGAGACATTCTTTGACCGCCTCCGCGTCGAGAGTGCGCCCACTCGTAAAGGAGATGCCTTCATGCAGTGTAATCCGCCATGTTGTATCGTCCACAAGCTCATAGCTTTCTGCCAGCCATGGCTCGATCTCCATAGAATCGGAATAATGAAACAGCGTCTCACCGATCCCATAGCGGATACACGCCCAGCCGGAATAGCCGTTGTGCGGGTTGACATCGGACTCGTCGTTTTCGGCGTTGAATGTCGTGTCGCCGTATACGAAAACTTTTTCATCTGTACCATCTGCGCTGTGCTCTGACAACCGGAAAACAGTACCACCGCCAGAATGCCGCACAAAACATATGCAATTTTTTTCCTTCTGCCGTTCTTTCTCTGCATTCTGTACTTCTCCTGTTTTCGCAAATGGCACCACCATTTCCGCTGTCTGATTTTCTGTTTCAACAGTTTTCTCACAGACTATACTCCATCAACAGTTTCGTGTATTCCTCTTTCGGGTACTCCAATACCTCCCGCGTCTCCCCCTGCTCCACGATTTTTCCCTGCCGCATGACAATCACACGGCTGCAGAGTTCCCGCACCAGCGCAAGGTCGTGGCCGATCCACAGCATCGCAAGTCCTTCTTCCCGCTGCAGTTTTTTCAGCAGTTGAACGATCTGCGCCTGTACCGCCGCATCGAGCGCACTCGTTGCCTCGTCGCAGATCAGAAGAGACGGCTGCACAGCAAGAGCCGCGCAATTGCGGCTCTCTGGCACTCTCCGCCGCTCGTCTCGCGGGGATAGCGCATCGCCGTTTCCGAACTAAGTTCCACTTTTTTCAGCAGCTCCGGCAGATGAAGACACGCCTCTTTCCGGCTCATTCCCTGATTCCGAAAAGCTTCCAGAATCCCGGTTTCGAGCGTCTGCATTGGATCGAAGGAATCCTGCGGGGTCTGGAAGACCATCTGTATTTTCCGGTAAACTTCGCGCTGCCGCCTGCCTTTTCTTCCGAGGATTTCCTCGCCTTCCAACAGAACGCTGCCTGCATCCGCCTGGACCAATCCGGTGATCAGACGGGCCGTCGTGCTTTTTCCGCATCCGCTCTCCCGATCAGCCAAGACATTCCCCCGCATCCAGTGTGAAGCTGATGCCGTCCACGGCGGCAAATTCCGTTTCCCGGCCGGTTCCAGCAAAGTTTTTGCTTAAGTTGTTTACTTCCAGCATGTTATGATTATGCATCGTTCTTCCCTCTTCCCGGCACAGCCGCAAGGAGATTTTTTGTATATTCGTCCTTTGGGTGATCGAAAACCGTCCTTGTCTCCCCCTGCTCCACGATGTTTCCATCCTTCAAAACAACAACCCGGTCTGCCATCTGCTCGAGAACCGCAAGATTGTGCGTCACCAGCACCATCCCCGTCTGCTCTTTCTGCTGCAACGCCTGAAGCTCCCGCAGCACCTGCGCCTGCGAAACCACATCGAGTGCACTCGTCGCTCGTCCGCCAGAAGAAGCGACGGATGCAGCAGCATTGCGAGCGCAATCCCGACGCGCTGGTTCATGCCGCCGGAGAGCGACGATGGATAGCTGTTCCAGATCGTCTCGCCATCCGAAAGCCCCATATCCGCAAATCGCCGGAGCGTCATATCTTTGATTTCTCTGCGGCTTTTTCTGCCAGACATTCCCCCAGAAATCGGGTGATGAATCCGCAGCGTTTCTCATGGGCGCGCACGCTTTCACAGATCTGTGCTCCGATTTTCCGGTCGGACAGAGTGATGCCCCTGTATTCTGGAAAATCATACCAATTTCTGAACCGCACAGACTCCGCAGCTTCTTTTCGGACATGCCCGTCAGCTCCTCTCCGCGAAATGTGATCTGCCCGCCGGTGATGGAGCCATTCTTTCCCATCAGCCGCAGGATCGCTCGCAGCAAGGTACTTTTTCCACTGCCCGACTCCCCGGCGATGCCGACGGTTTCTCCTTTTTCGACGGAAAAACAGATGTTATTTAAAATTTGCTCCCCCTCATAACAGACAGAAAGGCCGCTGATTTCCAGCAGTTTTTCGCTCATGTTTTTGCTCCCTTTGTTTCCATTTTCGTTTGCCCCTTATCCCTGATCCACCGTTTTCCGTACCGCCTCACCAAGCAGATTGCAGACAAGAACGGTCAGAAAAATCGCCAGTCCCGGCGCCAGAATGACCCAGGCGCGGTCTGCAGCATACTTCTTCCGTTGCTCATCATCGCTCCCCACTCCGCCGACGGCGCTTCCGCACCAAGGCCGAGGAAGGACAGACCCGCGATTTCCAGCATCATCGTTCCGATATCAAGCACCGCTGTGACAATCGTCTGCCCCGCAAGATTCGGCAGAATATGGCGTCCGATCATCTTCCATGTTCCGTTTCCTGTAAGGCGCGCCGCCGCGATGAACGGCATGTGTTTCAATGCCAGCACACGGTTCCGTGCAAGCCGTGCATATTTCGGCCAGGAAACAAGGATCAGCGACACAACGGCTCCCGTCATGCCGCTCTGCAGAACGCCGGAAAATGCGATTGCAAATACCATACCCGGAAAGGCCAGAAAAATATCGGAGATCTGCATCAGAACCGTATCCGTTTTACCTTCCAGCCAGCCGCTGAAAATTCCGGCGAGTGTTCCGATCAGAGCGCTTGCCGCAACGACAAGAAGTGCTGAAAAAATGCTGACCCGCGCGCCGGAGAGAATCCTTGAAAACAGATCTCTTCCATAGCGGTCCGTCCCCATCCAGTGCGCCGCGGACGGCGGAAGAAGGGACAGTTCCAGATTCTGCTCATACGGATCGTACGGTGCCAGATGGGCCGCACACGCGGCAAACAGCAGCAGCGCACCGGCGAGGATGCCATAAAAAGGATCTTTCTTTTCTGTTCTTTTTTCATCGCATTCCCTCCAGCTTCGCCCGCGGGTCCAGTGCACCCATCAGCAGATCAGCAATGAGATGCAGCAGCAGATAGATCGCCGCCATCCACACCAGATATGCCTGAATCACGGGAATATCGTGCATGGAAACGGCATCCACGGCCATTTTTCCGACACCATTCCACATGAAAATCGTCTCAACGATGGCGGTTCCTCCAAGCAGCGAACCGGCGGATAAGAATAGCAGCGTGACCATCCGAAGCAGCACGGATTTTAATACATTTCCAAACAGAATCCGGTTTTCACTTAACCCACGTGCCCGTGCACCCGCCACGTACTCCTGCTCCAGCTCTGCAAGCACGGCAGAACGCACCTGACGGGTGTATTTTGCCGTCATCGAAACCGCAAGCGTCGCCGCCGGAAGCACACAGCTTTTCCATCCCTTTCCCATACTGAGAACCGGAAAAAGATTCCATTTCAGCGAAAAGAAATACAAGAGAAGAAGTGCAGTGAAAAACCCCGGAAACGAATTACCTGCAAAGCAGAACAGGCTGATACTGCGGTCCGCCCATGTATTCTGATATTTTGCACTTAAGATACCGAGCGGAAACGAAAGACAGACCGTCATGGCAAGCGCCAGCGCCGCAAGTGCAATCGTTGCGGGCAGTTTTTCGCAGAAGCTTACAAGCACCGGTTTGCCGGAAACGTACGACTCCCCGAAGTCACCGCGCAGGGCGTTTTTTCAGCCATTGCAGGTACTGGACAGCTTTCGGCTCATTCAGTCCCAGCTCCTCCCGCATCGCTTCTTTTTCCGCCTCCGACATCACGCCGCCGCTGCTGCTCTCTTTTAAATCCACCGCATCGACCGAGGAAAGTCCCGTCAGCAGAAAAGCGAGAATCGTCACGCGAGGAATACCGGAATCAGGCAAAGCAGTCGTTTTAACAGATATTTTTTCACAAATACTCCTTTACTGCTTCACGGCACAAATCGAAAACATCGGTGCCGGGTTATAGAACTCGTCTTTTTCCAGATAAATGCGTTTTCCAAGGCTCGTATCAATGCGGATTTCTCCCGCTGTGTTTTCGCACAGCACCGCCACATCGTACGCCGGCCGGTTTTTGCGGCTGATCGGGAGCTGTGATTTGATCCGTTCGCACTCTTCTAGCATCTCGTTTCCAACCTTGAAATGGGCATGCGCCTCCGGAAGTCCCTTCGTATCGGCAACATCTTCTTTTCCGTAATTGGCATCGAAGTTCAGCAGCACACCGCCCGTTTTCAGCACACGCATCCACTCGCCGTAAGCATGCTCCGCATTCGGCAGCGTCCACGTCAGGTTTCGGGAAATGACAACATCGAACGTTTCATCCGCAAACATCGGATTTTCCGCGTCCATGACCTGGAAGCAGCAGTCGGCATTCTCTTCTTCGGCAAGCTGGATTGCATTCTCAATCATCTCCGGTGTCAGGTCGATGCCGAATACCTCGTGGCCCTCTTTTGCCAGCAGGATCGAGAAAAATCCGGCTCCGCAGCCACATCAAGGATCTTTAACCGTCTTCCCGCCAGGATCTGTTTTTCAATCTCTTTCATCCAGCGCTTCGCAATCGGGTTTGCAAGTTCGGAGCGTCTCTGCTCTAAAAAGCTCTCGCTCCGTTTCTCCCAGTAATGGACAATCTGCTCTTTGCGGTCGTCGTACTCCGGCTCGCGCACAATTCTTCCGTAAGCAACGACAGGTCCCCCTTCTGTTACCTGCAGACTGCCCGTCTGGTACAGCACCACACCGGTGTACTCGGCACGGCACGTCTCACGGAGTTTTCCATTATAATCACGGATCGTTCCGAGCAGTGCGCCCTCTGCAACCATATCGCCCGGTTTTGCCGCCGGATACCAGAGGCCGTCTTCGGAAGCCGCCTGATAGCAGACATCCGTCACCTCCATCGGCACGTAGTTCCGCACATCGCGGCGGATCTGATACATGTCAAGGCTGCTTAAGATATTGCGCACATCACGCTTGTCGGAATTGACCTCCTCGGAAGTCCAGGCTCCCATGCCGCCGCGCTCTAAGAGGATGCTCGCGATGCCCTTGGACGCCGCGTAGTTGTACGCTCCGCCTGATGACACCATGGAACGCACCATGTACGGAACATCCACCTGCTCCGCCATTTTCCGCGGAAACTTCTGTCACCTCCTGCGCCGCTTTTCCGGCGTAATAGACATACGGCGTCAATGCTTCGAAATCATCGCCGCTGTGGAGATCAATATAATAATCCACCTTCGGATAAACTTCTTTCGTAATGGCCCACGCCAGCCGCTCCATCTCGGTTCCGTTTGGATTGCCCGGAAATACACGGTTCAGGTTTTTGCCATCGGAAAGTCCGAGACTGCCCGCACGGTTTTCAAAAGCAGGACGGTTTAAGACCTTTAAAATCACGATCGTTCCAACCGTTTTTTCCGGCTGAAGCTCCGCTCCCAGTTCCACACACGCCTGAATGCCGACGTATTCCCCGGAATGAACGCCGCCGGTGATCAGCATTGTTTTTCCCGGAAGTTTTCCACAGATAATCGTTCCCGGAAGCACGATATCCCCATTCGCAAAGGAGATATCCCCCTGATATTTTTCGCCGCGGCGGACGGTCACATCACCAAGCTGGAAGGGCTGCTCTGCGCTTTTTTCCGCGCGCACCAGAAACATCGGTGTCGATGCATAGTTCAGTCTCTCTTCCTCGCTCCAGACGCGCTTCCAGATTTCGGAATCGGTCTGGATGAACAGACGCCGAGGGATTCGAGCACCTTCGTATCCCACGCCGGCCGTTCCATCGCAGAGAGCGGCACCTGGCGCGCAATATTTTCCATGCGGTCAATGTCCGTGCACAGATAATGATCGTCGAGCTGCTGCTCTTCCACTTTCTTCCGGTCTGCCTCGTACGCTTCTTTTTTCTCCTCGTCATAGAGATAACCATACCAGTTCGCATCAAAATTGAGCAACACGCCGCCCGGTTTCAGGACACGCATCCACTCTTGGTATGCCTGCTCCGGCTTTTCCAGATTCCAGGTCAGATTTCTGGAAATGACAACATCAAAGGTCTCATCCGCAAACTCCAGATTCTGTGCATCCATCCGCTGCAGCGTCACGCGCTCCAGACCGTATTTCGTATATTTTCCCAGATTCTCTTTCGCCTTTTCCAGCATCTCCTCTGTGTAGTCAACAGCCGTCACCGTATAACCTGCCTCCGACAAAATCATCGGGAAGAATCCCGGGCCGGTTCCGATATCGAGAATCTTCATCTCTTCTTTCTCTGGAAACTGCTCCTCTAATACATGCAGCCACGCTTCTCTCTGCTTCCCGCCAGTTCTTTTTTCATTGACCTCAGAATACCCCTCCGCACGGGTTCCCCAGTAGGAGGCAATTTCCTGTAATAATTCCTGTTCCATATCTTCCGCTTCTTTCTTCTTTTTCTTAACTTCCCGGCGCGGCCGTTTTCCAACCGCTCAAATATCCCTTTACTCTACCAAAAATCGGCCTTTTTCACAAGCCCCCACGGGGGATATTCTTAACGCCGGCGCAGGGTATTCAGGTGATCGGCCTTCGATTGCGGAACATCTGATGATCCGCATGCCGCCTGGGTCGCAGAGGTTACCGATGTCACGGATCATTCCATCACCGTCCGTCAGGATCTTGTGAGTGTTTCCCAGGTTTCCGAACTCCCTTATCCGTGCCTGATTACCATCGAGTTTCTCGAGCGCGAGCTGATCGACATTCTGTTTCCGGATATTTTTAAAGGAGAACCGTCATTCACTCGGTTCTCCTTTATATTGCCAGAATACCATCAGCTTTCTTGTCGCCGTATCCTCGCTGTATGTATATTTTACGGACCCGAGTCCGTAATAGCTGCAAAGATAGCCGGAAGCCTTATCGAGAAGCTCCGGTCGGGCTTCCATGACCTGCGCCATCAGATCATCGGTGGCAAATTTAAATTCGGAATACTCTTTTGTCTCTTCAATATCCGTCTCCATTTCCCACAGAATCTGCGTCGCATCAAATGTATCCATGTACCGGCCGATCTGGCGGTAATACTCGAGGTCATCTGCATTGCACGCCGGGAGCGTCAGATTCGTATCCGCCTGATGCGTGTCCGAAAATTCCGCATCAGAAACGCAGAGAAAATCGTAGTAGATCAGGTCGTCCGGCAGATTGTACTCGCCGCTCTCGCCCTCTGCGAATACCGGATCGCCCCAGGTTACATCGACGTTGTAATAATTGTCTCCGCACTTTACGATATTCCAGCCGTGCGCCTCGCCGGTGTCTGTCGTTCCCGTCACATAAATGACCGGGATGTCCAGGCGGTTCATCAGATACTGGAACGTTCTGGCATAGCCTGCGCAGACCGTCTGTCCGTTCACAAGTCCGCTGTAGAGTGTCTGATTCTCCGGCGCATCTTTCACATAATCAATCTGCCGGATACATTTTTCAAAGACAGCCTTGATCTTCCATAGTCATCCATCGAACGGTCGATATCACTTAAGAAATCGTTTCCCGACCCTTTGATCTGGGTCTGGCGTCCTGTGATCTCCTCCGCAGGATCGTGTATTCCGGAACTACCTCGCAGTAGTTCTTCGGCTCGCCGTATCCCGTGACATGTGATGCTCCGTTGATCCAGCAGTACTCCGGGTAATCCATATAGACCCATCCGTAAACCTCCGCCGTCACATCGGGATCGCCGCCTTTTGTGATGATGGTTTCCTGGTGTTCCGCGATTCCCTGCACCAGTTCGCGGTAAATCATCTGTCTGTTTTCATCGAGCTGGCTGTAATAATACCGCTTCGCCAGCTCCTCCTCATCTGTATTTTCCGCCTGAAACTGTGTTGCGCCATTTTCTGACAGACCATTGTTTTCGTCTGCCGTCTGTGAAGCAGTGCTGCTGTCCGCTCCGCTTCCGTTCTGCGTGGGATCGCTCTCATCAAATTCTCCGAATACCAGATAAGCCGCCAGCAGGGCAAGCATAAGCGGAAGCAGCGCCCGCAGCGGTCTCTTCCGTCTTCGTCTGTGTCTTCTCTTTGCCATTCTTCTTTTCTCCCAGATACGTTAAAACGCCGTCACACAGTGCATCCGCCACCTTTTTCTGGTACTCCTTTGTGTTCAGGAGCGCTTCCTCCTCCGGATTTGAGAGGAATCCGCACTCGCAGATCACCAGCACTGCGTCTGTCTTCTTCAGCATGTAATACGTTTTGTTTCCCTTGGCTTTCCTGTGATTCGCCGGATCGAGCCCCGCGACCAGTGCAGCTGCATGCAGAGCGCCAGTTTTTCGCCTTCTTTTGAATCCGTATAATAAAACACCTGCGCCCCTTTGACCGCCGCATCCGGGTAGCTGTTCTGGTGAATGCTGATCACACAGTCCGGCTTTTTTTCATGAATCAGCTGCACGCGCCGCTGCAGATCCTGCACTTTCGCATTCACGGCTCCCGGATCGGAGAGATCATCCTCCCCTTCCCGCGTCATCACCACAAGGATTCCCTGCTTTTCCAGCTTCTTTTTCAGCAGACGGGCAATCGCAAGGTTGATGTCCTTTTCTTTGACACCGTTTGCCCCGATTTTGCCGGGATCGTCGCCGCCGTGGCCGCTGTCCAGCACCACTACTTTTGTGGCTGCCTTCTGTGCTGCCACCAGCCGTGCGCCCTCGCGGGACAGAACATACGCCGCCGAAAGCAGAATCACCGCCATCAGCCATTCCAGTTTTTTCCCTTTTTCCAAATGAAAAGCCCCCTGCTGCAAATTTCCTTTCTTGGTCATTTTATGCAGCAGCGGGGCAGGTTACAACTCTTATTGCTTCCGGTTACTCTTCTCATCTTCTTCATCATGCGCGCGATTCGGGATTTCATCCTCTTCTTCGTCGTTGTCATCATCGAGATAATCCGGCTCATTTTCGAAATCGATGACTGCGGAATTTTCGACGATTTCGTCTTCTTCCTCTGCTTCTTCTGCGGTATCTTCACTGCCTGGCTCTGCGGCTGTTTCTTTTTCCTCTCCGGGAAAGATACTTTTTACCGGATCTTTCATGAAGGTTTCCACTTCCGACGCAGAACGTTTCATCTCCTCACGCATTTTTTCGATGCCGGCAAAAGTCTCCTCAAAAATTCTGCGGTTCTTCTCGAGTACACTTGTCATGGTTTCCATCTCGGCGTAAATCTTCTGGTATCTGGTGTTGGCTTTCTGCAGTTCCGCGTCCATATGGCTCTGGATTTCTTCTGCTTCGGCCTGCAGTTTTTCTTCATAAACAGCAGCCAGTTCCTCGCCCTTCTGACGTGCGCTCTCTACCATGTATTCGCACTGTTCCTTCGTCTCGCGGCGCTGCTTTGCACAGGATTCCTTTGTCTCTTCCCGCTGTTTCCGGCAGGACTCGTTTGTCTCCTCTCTCTTTTTGCAGCACGCCTCATCCGTTTCCTCCGTTTTCTCGCGGCAGGACTCGTCCGTTTCTTCGGTTTTCCGGCGGCAGGCTTCCTCGGTCTCTTCTTTTAGCTTTCTGCAGCTCTCCTCTGTTTCCTGTGTCAGTTTTTTCGCTTTCACCTGTGCCTCAAACACAAGGCCGCTGATGCTGTCATAATTGTCGATATAGCTCTGGTATTTCTCATGAATATTTTTTTCGAGCTCCTCGATTTTATCCTCACGCTCGCGGATCTTGCGGTTCAGCTTCTCGATTTCCTGCTCTTTTTCCTCGATCTTCGCTTCCAGTTTCTTCTGAGCGGCATACGCCTGATCTTTCAGGTTCTGCACTTTCGTCATAACATCGTCCTTATCGAAACCGCCCATCAGCGTTGTTTTAAATAATTCTTCGTGATTGTTTTCTGACATGTATACTCCTCCTTCGTGCCCGGGCTTTTATCATTCCCCTTATCCTTCCCGGACTCCTCGTCAACTGTTTGTTTCAATATATTCTGAAATCAGACTCCAGACGTCTGCGCACTCGAATCCGAGCTTCCACTCTGCCACTCCGGCGAGATCGGCACTTTGGATCACTTTCAGTTTTTCCTCCATGGACTGCTCATCCTCCATCCAGATCGTGTATCTGGCATCGGAAGTTTCTACCGTTGCCACATTCTGGCCAAGGATGCATCCCAGGTTTCTGTCATCTGATTCTCTTTGGCATAGTTTTTGGCGCCATCCATGCCCAGCACCTCGCTGATAATGGCGCTCTGTCCGAACTTTTCCGTCCAGACACGGGTATAAAACGGGATTCCGCAGATCACCTGATCGGCAGGCATCACCCGCGTCATCTCCTCCACGGCCTGCTGTACGAACGGGAGAGATGAAACAGAGCCTGCCTCCTCGCTTCCCGCGAAATGCTCGTCATAGGCCATGACAATCATATAGTCCACAAATCTTGCCTGCTCGCCGCGCTGATAATACATCGTGTAAGCCTGCGGTACCGGCGTATCGACCGACACCACAAGATTCTGTGCATGCGCCGCGCTCGTCAGTTCCCGCAGAAACTGCAGGTAATGCGGGATTCCGGCCTCTTTCAGATTCTCGAAATCCACGTTGATGCCGTCCATGCCGCACGATGCTGCCTCGGCGAGCAGCTGCTCAATGATTCTGCTGCGCACGGATGCGTAGGCAAGATCGGTTGTTTCGTCAAATGCCTCATTAAAGTTATCAATCAATCCCCAGACTTCCCGTCCCGCGTCATGCGCCAGTTTCACGTAATCGGCGCTCGCAAGGCTGGAAATCGTACCGGTTTCGTCTGTCACGGAAAACCAGGTCGGTGAAATCACGTTCACGCCGGTCATTTCTGCTGTCATCTCTGCCATCGCGTCGTTCGACTCGGTCGATGTGCTCTGATGCCAGACCAGATTGATTTTGTGATCCCGTGTAATTCTTTCATAGGAATCTTTCTTTGCCGTCCGCGCTTCGATGGCCTCCGGCTCGGAGATATCCTCTGTCTGGATGTAGCCGGTATAGCCGTCCGCCGTCATGACTTTGCACCAGTTGTCCAGATTTTCCAGATACAGCAGGGTGTCTCCCTTCTGTACATCCGCAAGAATCAGACTCTTGATGCCGCCCTTCTGGCGCACCTGCGCGGTGTCTGACTGTACCGTCGCCTGCTCCACGCCGTCCCATTCATTCCGGATTACAACACGGTTGGGATCACTGTAATATGCATAGTCGAGATCTGTGTATTCTTTTACGACATCCAGCGAAATGTAAACCGTTCCGTCGCTCTCCTGCTGTACGGCAGGCTGTCCGCCCGGTGTTTTGGCAACGGCCGCATCGCCCGGAAGCAGTGTCTGCACGCCGCCGCTCGTTGTAAGCAGGATTCCTTTTGTTTCTTCATCCCAGTAGAAGCAGCTGTTCAGCTGGGATTCTACATATGTGTACGCCGCATACGGCTCTCCTCCGATAAGGACGGCCTGCTCTTCCAGAAGTTCTCCGTTCTGGATCAGCGCAACGCTGTTTTCGTCTGTCAGGTTAAAATATTCGTTTCCGGCCATGTATTCGGTTCCGGGTTTATATCGGTTTATCAAAAATGAAACAACGCCTGCTGCACCGACTATCACGATCAGAATCAGTACGACCAGTACCGGCGCTGCTTTTTTCTTCTGTTGCTCCTTCATGTGTTCTTTTCCCCTTTTCTTCGCTCTGAAGATCTCCCCACTTGCGCCCATTATAACAAAAAAAATACCCAATAGCAACCGTTATGCGCAAGGGAACCGCATGCGAGTCAGAAAGTATCGTTACAGTTCACTGGTTCCCAGCGAACTGTAACATTCGCAGCCCTCATTTAAAGTTTGCTTCGCAAAAGGAGGGCTGCTCACACCTGAATCATGTTCTTACGCAGCGAAACAGCAGGTGTTTCACTGCTGATTGAACAGTAACGAAAGTATCGTTGCTTTTTGCTATTGGGTATTTTTCAAAAAATCTGTTTAAAAAGTTTTGTCGATTGTTTGTTTCATGGCTTATTTGCAGTTGTGACGTACAAAAAAGAAAGCCCCATAGATCCGTATGAAATACTTTTGTTTTTAGTTTCAATGATCATGTTTCACGGGGACGCCTTCTTATCCGATCCGTTTTTTCTGTGCCTGCTTCTGGCCGGAGTATGCACCCTCCGGGCAGAAGCAAAGGTTTCCCCAACTCCTATTATACTTCAAGCCGGGGGAATTACAAATAAAGTTTGTCCCTTCATTCTGAAAAATTATGCGAAATGTAAAAAAATCTTAAGTTCTTTACTTCTTTCCGTGATGTGTTATACTATATTGTAAGCAGCCCTATTTATATAAGTAAAGAGTAATTAAGGACGTGAGAGTTATGAAAATAGAAAAAATCAATGATAACAAGATCCGCTGCACACTGACCAGCGCCGATCTTGCCGAAAGAAATTTAAAGCTCAGCGAACTGGCTTACGGCACGGAAAAGGCCCGCAGCCTGTTTCAGGATATGATGCTTGAAGCCAACCAGCAGTTCGGCTTCAATGTGGATAATGCCCCGCTCATGGTCGAGGCCGTTCCGGTGGCTCCGGACAGCATTGTCCTCATTATCACCAGAGTCGAGGATCCACAGGAGCTCGACACCCGCTTCGCCAAATTTGCTCCATCCGGCGACGATACGGACGGACCGGAACCGGTACAGTATTCCGGCGCGGACGACATCATCGACCTGTTCCACAAGCTCTGCGATGTGAAGAACAAGGCACAGGAAATCGCAAAGAAAGCGGCACAGAAGGAAAACGAAAAAGAGCCTGCAGCATCCGAGGAAAAGAATGTGGATCTGGTACGCACCTTCCACTTCTCAACCCTCGACGATGTCATCAGCTCCGCAAAAGCGCTGAACCAGTATTTTACCGGCAGCAATTCCCTCTATAAGAACAGGGCAGATGCCAACTATCAGCTCGTTCTGCACCAGTCCGGCTGCAAACCGGAGGAATTCAACAAGGTCTGCAACATTCTTTCTGAGTACGGCAGACAGGAATCCTTCTCCCTGGCCGCTGAAGCATTTCTGCTGGAACATGGAAATGCAATGGTAAAAGAGAATGCTCTGCAGGAGCTGGCTTCTCTGTAAGTTTTGAAACGTATGTATAAAAAAAGGAAGTCCGCGAAGGACTTCCTTTTTTGTACGTTCCGTACAAATTACTCTTCTGTGATAGCCTCGGTTGGACATACGCTTGCGCATGTTCCGCACTCAACGCATACATCCGGGTTGATTTCGTAATGGGAATCTCCCTCAGCGATAGCCTCTACTGGACATTCTCCAGCGCAGGTTCCGCAGCTTACACATTCGTCTGTGATTACATATGCCATGATCTTATCCTCCTTGTAGATTTTTTGGCCCTTTCGGTACTATCCACATTGTAAACGATTGCCCCCTGAAATACAAGTACAAAATTATAAACATTCTATAATCTTATGAATTTGTTCTTGCATTCCCCCCGGGGGTACGCTATAATCAAAATAACCGTCAAAATCGGAACGACGGGTATATACACATTTAAAGGAGGAACTTTAAGATGGCAAAGATCTCGAAAGACATGACAATCGGCGAGTTAATCGCAATGGATACAAATATCATCGGAATCCTGATGGGAGCCGGTATGCACTGCATCGGCTGCCCTTCTGCACAGGGTGAGTCCCTGGAAGAAGCAGCTATGGTTCACGGCCTGGACGCTCAGGTTCTGGAAGACCAGATCAACGATTATCTGGCTGCAAAATAAGTCGGATTTCCGCGTGGATCCAAAAAGAACGCCTCTCGCAGGCGTTCTTTTTTTTCTGTCCGATTTACCCATTGTTCCGATGGCCCCGTTTTGCTTTCGTCCGTTTTCCTTTCTGCTCCAGCGTCGCCGCTGCTTCTCTCCGGCTCTGCTGGTGGCGGCGGATCGCCTCATCCACACGGCGGCTCCGCTCTTCCTGGCGCCGCTTCTGTATCATCTGATCGAGCAGACGGCCGAGCACGCGGTAAAACTCCGTCTGACGCTCCTCCTCTTCCTGCCGCATCACAGTGTCCGCCAGCTGTTCTGCTTCCCGCTCGGGCAGAAGATCGACAACCACCTCCGGCACTTCGTCCGCTTTTCCCGGTATTGCCGGATCCGGCTTCTCCTTTGCCGTCTCTGCCGCTTCCGCCGGAAACGCTTTGATCTCCGCCGTTGCCTGCACCAGCTTCGGCATCAGCTCGCGGATCGCTTTCAGGTGAAGCCCCTTTTTCTTCAGTTCCCGGATTCCCAGAAAAATCTGAATGTCCTGCGCAGTATAGCAGCGGTGTCCCAGCGAATTGCGGTGGATTTCCATGCCGAGCTCGTCCTCCCAGTACCGGAGCACATGCGCTTTCTCCCCGGTCAGCTTCTCCGCCTCCGTGACCAGATACGTTCTATTTTCCATACGGCAGCCACTCCCTTCTTCCCTTTATTATAGGATCTGTTATCCCCTGCCGCAAGAAAATCTCATCGTAATATTCCGACAATTTCATACGATTATACACAAAGAACGTGCCGCAGGACTATCCCACGACACGTTCTGACACATAAAATATTTTCTTTTATCTCTCTGCATTCGCAAATTTCGTATAATCCGGCAGCCAGACCAGATTGACGGTTCCGATCGGGCCGTTTCGCTGTTTGGCGATGATGATTTCCGCGATTCCCTTATTCTCGGAATCCTTATTATAGTAATCATCTCGATAGATAAACATAACAACGTCGGCATCCTGCTCGATCGCTCCCGACTCACGCAGGTCGGAAAGCATCGGACGGTGGTCGGTACGCTGCTCAACAGCCCGGGAAAGCTGGGACAGTGCAACAACCGGCACATTCAGCTCTCTCGCGAGTGCTTTTAAGGAACGGCTGATATCCGAAATCTCCTGCTGACGCGATTCCGAGGAGCTCTTTCCGCTTCCCGACATCAGCTGCAGGTAGTCAATGATGATGATATCAAGACCGTGCTCCAGCTTGTATTTGCGGCATTTCGACCGCATCTCTCCGATCGAGATACCAGGTGTATCGTCGATCATCAGTCGGGATTCACCGATCATGCCGGCGCTCTCGATCAGCTTGCTCCATTCGTCGTCTTTCAGGTTTCCGGTTCTCAGATGCTGGGAATCTACTTTCGACTCCATCGAGAGCAGACGGTTCATCAGCTGCTCCCGCGACATCTCGAGACTGAAAATCGCAACGGCTTTGTCTTTCTTAAACGCCATATACTGCGCAATATTGAGGACAAACGCCGTTTTACCCATAGACGGACGTGCCGCAATCAGGATAAAGTCAGAGTTCTGCAGACCCGATGTCTTGTAGTCCAGATCCGTGAATCCGGTCGGAATACCCGTGACATTTCCCTTCGTCTTCGATGCACGCTCGATGTTCTCCAGCGTATTGATGACAACCTGGCGGATCGGCATGAAGTCTCCGGAATTCCGCTGGCCCAATAACTGGAACATCTTCTTTTCCGTCTCCTCCATGATGACTTCCACCGGCTCTTTGTTCAGATAGCAGTCATTCTCTATCTCTTCTGTCAGCTTAATGAGACGGCGCAGCACCGCTTTCTCGCTGACGATGTTCGCATAATGGCGCACATTCGCCGAAGTCGGCACCGCATTTAAAAGATCGCGGACAAACTCCATCGAACTGATCTCCGGCGGAACATCCTTTTCACGCAGGCGGTTCTGCAGGGTGACCAGATCGACCGGTTTTCCCTCATTGAACAGCTCCACCATGGCATCAAAAATGACGCCGTACTGGTGCTGGTAAAAATCGTCGCTCGTCAGGATTTCCGATGCCGCCATGATGGCTTCGCGCCCCATCAGCATGGAACCGATGACCGACTGCTCCGCCTCGATGCTGTGCGGAAGGATTCGTTTAATCAGTGCTTCTTCCATAGAATTATGCTTCTTTTACGATAACTTTCAGCTTTGCAGTTACTTTGGTATGCAGGCGGATCGGCACTTCTGTCGTTCCAAGAACCTTGATCGGGTTCGGAAGCTGCATTTTCTTTTTGTCAATGTCGTATCCAAGCTGTTCTTTGGCTGCTTCTGCAATTTCTTTTGCCGATACACTTCCGAATACTTTTCCGCCCTCACCGACTTTGATGGCTACGGTAACCTGTTTTTCCTCGATCTCTTTTGCGAAAGCCTGTGCCTCGGCAAGCTGCTCTGCTGCCACTTTGTCCTCGTGTGCTTTCTGCAGTTTCAGTTCATTCAGGTTCTTTGCGGTTGCTCGATGCCAACTTTTTCGGCAGAAGCATGTTTCTTGCATATCCATCACTTACGTTTACAGTCTGTCCTTTTTTACCAAGTGCTTTTACGTCTTCCAGTAAGATAACTTTCATATCAGATTTCTCCTCCATCCTGCATTTCTGTTAAGGTTGATTTTAGGAGCTGCGCGCCCCCTCCAGATCGACGGTCTCAAGCTGGCATCCTGCCATATTCAGATGACCGCCGCCGCCCATCCGCTCCATGATGATCTGTACATTGACCTCATCAATCGCGCGGGCGCTGATATAGATCACGCCTTTATACTCGGTCAGTACAAAGGACGCCTTGACACCGACAATGTTCAGCAGCTCGTTCGCCGCTTGTGCTCCGACCACCGTCGGGCTGTCCACATAGTCGCTCGGGCATTCGGAAATCGCGAACTGGCCGCGGAACAGCTCCGCATTGCGGATCGTCTCTCCTCTTGCCTTGTAATCGTTCATATCCTCACGGAACAGCTTGCGCACACGCGTCACATCCGCACCGCAGCGGCGCAGGAACGCTGCCGCCTCGAACGTGCGGACACCTGTTTTCTGCATAAAGTTGTCGGTATCAATCATGATGCCGGCATAGATGCTGTCCGCCTCCACGTTCCGGATGCGGATTCCCTCGGTAAAATACTGGAGAATCTCGGCAACCATCTCGCTCGCGGATGATGCATACGGCTCAATATAGGAAAGCACTGAGTTGCGGATCGTATCGCTTCCCTGCCGGTGATGATCCAGCACGACGATCATTTTCGCCATGTACAGCAGATCCTCACACTGTGTGATGCTCGGTTTGTTCGTATCGACCACAACGAGCAGCGTGTTGTCGTCCATGATCTCTTTCGCCTCATGGTTGTTGACAAACATGTCCGCCTCATAATCCTGGTCGTCGCGGAACGTATTCATCAGCGGAATGATCGAGCTGGTCGGGTTGTCGATGACGATGTACGCTTTTTTATTCAGCGTTTTCGCCGCACGGTAGATACCGATGGCCGCACCGAACGAATCGGCATCCGGCAGGCGGTGTCCCATGACAACGACCTTCTCTTTCGTGTTCATAAACTCTTTCAGCGCGTGCGCCTTGACGCGGGCTTTGACTCTCGTATTCTTTCCACAGCCTGCGTTTTTCCGCCGAAATACTGAATCTTCGAACCGTCCTTTAAAACGACCTGATCGCCGCCCCGGCCAAGAGCCAGGTCGATCGCGATTTTCGCATACTCGGAGTTTTTCGCAAACGATCCAGCATCTGCTCCGATACCCATACTGATTGTGACCGCCATCTCGTTTCCGATGTTGATGGTCTTGACGTCCTCGAGGATATCGAACTTTTCTCTTTCAGTTCATTTAACGAACTCCGGCGCATGACCACGATGTATTTGTCGTTCTCATACCGCTTCACCAGTCCGTCGAGATCGTTGAAATATTTGTTGATCTTTCGCTCGACCAGTGCGGTCAGAAGGGAACGGCGGACCTCCTCGACGCTTTCCAGCGCCTCGTCGTAGTTGTCCAGATACAGAAGACCGGTGACCATCGTTTCGTCCTCGAATTTCCGCATATACTCGCGGAGCTCCGTCTCATCGAACAGATACAGTGCCTGAATAAAATAGCCTTTGATATCTGTGTTGATCATCTCCGAATTCTGGATCAGCTCGTCGATGCAGACGCTTTTTACATGGGCACGGAAATTCTTTTCGCCGTAAGCCACGTTGATGTCGGTCTCCTCCTCATTTTTCGGCAGCCGCTCGACCGTCAGCTCCGGAAAATGGTGGCGATACATTTATGATACTGTGTATCCTTCCCTGTGATTTTTGTAAACTCTTTGTTGACCCAGAGAAGTTTTCCCTGCGAATCCATAACGGCATAGGGCAGCGCAGTTCCTGGATCAGATGCTTCTGAACCTGGCCGTATTCGGTCGCAAAGGTAATCAGCTCGTTGATCACCTGCGGACGCTGTCTGTAATAGAGAACTGCGGCTGCGATCACATAGACTGCAAAAAACAGCGTGAACCACATTCCTGCCATCACATCCACAAAATACATGCCGATATTCATCACAAGCATCAGGATGGACAAAATCAGCGGCCATCGAAGATAGCTCCGCAATTGGCCGCTCAACTTCATTTTGCTTTTCATTTCCTAACACCTTTCCAACGTTGCGTGTTGTATTTCGCTCCTGTCCTTCCGATTATACCACTTTGACCTGTACTTTGGCAACAAGATACTTCTGGATACAAAAAAGGTACCCGCCCTTTTCGCAGATACCTCCATTTATTTACCGATTCAAAATGAACGTTCGGACAGTGCTTAGCGCAAGTCAGAATCAATCATCTACGTACGGCATAATAGCCATATGTCTTGCTCTCTTAACGGCTACTGTTACTGCTCTCTGATGTTTTGCGCAGGTTCCAGTTACACGTCTCGGCAGGATTTTACCACGCTCGGATACATATTTTTTCAGTTTAGCTGCATCCTTGTAGCTGATCTCTTCTCCACCACAGAAAACACAAACTTTTCTTCTTCTGCGGGCCGGTCTTCTGGAAGCTGGTCTTTCACTATTATTATAAGCCATGATCAATCTCTCCTTTTCTATCAATAAATGGCAATTCTTCGTCAATGCCATCGGGAATATTCATAAAACCATCGGCGCTGCCCAGGTCAGATGTATTCGCGGACGGAGCCGGATTGTTATGCTGCGGTGCGGAGTATCCTCCGTTGTTTCCACCTGCATTTTTGCTCTCTGCAAACTCCTGCTCTTCTACAACTACGTCTGTCGTGTAGACCTTCTGGCCTTCACGGTTGGTGTAGCTTCCGGTCTGAATGCGGCCGGTGATGGCGATCTTCGTTCCCTGACGCAGGTATTTCTCTGCAAATTCTGCCTGGCGGCCGAAAGCAACGCATCCGATAAAGTCTGCGGTTGCGGAATCGCCGTCTCTGCGGAATCTGCGGTCAACAGCCAGTGTATAACGGGCTACCGCTGTGGAGTTTTCTCCAGCAGAGTATCTGACATCGGGATCTCTGGTCAATCTTCCCATCAATATAACTTTATTCATTCGCTTACCTCTTAAGCTTCCTTTTTAACGACTAAGTATCTCAGTACGTTATCCATAATACGCATATGGCTCTCGATCTCTGCCGGAGCTGTTGCGTCTGCTTCAAACTGAATAAAGTAGTAATATGCTTCACGCATATGCTGAATTTCGTATGCAAGGCGTTTTTTGCCCCACTCTTCTACTTCGCCAACTGTTCCGCCGTAACGGGTTACATAACCTTTGGCTTTCTCAACTACAGCTGCGCGTTCCTCTTCTTCAAGTTTTGCATTCACAACCAGTGCTAATTCGTACTTGTTCATGCTTTACCTCCTTTTGGACTTTTTGGCACCCCATTTTCATTATGGGGAGCAAGGAATTATTTTTATACGTCACAATTTGTTATTTTAACATAAAAAAGGCTTATAGCAAGCCCTTTTTCGCGTGTTTTCTTGTTTTTTTCACGATATTACGCATCTTTTTTTCGTAATCCGCGGGTGTTTTTCTCGACCAGCTTGCGTGCTACCATGATCTGGTGGCCGCAGCCGGTGCATTTGAGACGAAATCTGCGCCGACACGCAGGATTTCCCACTCGCTGCTGCCGCACGGATGCGGCTTTTTCAGTTTTACAATATCGCCTACTTCGTAATGTTCTGCCATGTTTCTTCCGCCTTATATTTTCTAATTAAAATCTATCTTACTTTGATGCTGCCGAGCACCTGCCCGATCGGCTGCTGGATCAGAAGATCCGCGTTTTTATCCATCGGCGTTGCGCCCTTGTTGATGAGAACCAGCGCATCGCCCTCAAAATACTGGAGAAGGCCTGCCGCCGGATAAACCGCAAGTGACGTTCCGCCGACAATCAGAAGATCTGCCGCCGCAATCGAGCGGATCGCACCGTCGAGCACTTTCTCATTCAGACTCTCCTCGTAGAGTACGACATCCGGTTTGATCATGCCTCCGCATTTTTCACATCTTGGAACGCCGCTGCTCCTTCTCACCAGCTCTGTATCGCAGAATGCCCCGCATTTCATACAGTAATTGCGGTGTGTGCTTCCATGCAGTTCATACACTACTTTACTTCCCGCCGCCTGATGCAGTCCGTCAATGTTCTGCGTCACAATCGCTTTTAATTTTCCCGCCGCTTCGAGCTCTGCAAGTTTCTTATGCGCCGCGTTCGGTTTCGCGCCGACCGGAAGCATTTTGTCGCGGTAAAAAGCATAAAACTTTTCCGGGTACCGCAGGAAATAGCTGTGGCTTAAAATTGTCTCCGGCGGAACGTCATACTTCTGATGATAAAGGCCATCCACGCTCCGGAAATCCGGAATCCCGCTCTCCGTGGACACGCCCGCGCCGCCGAAGAATACGATATTTTCATGCGTATCAATCAATCTCTGCAGTTCTTCGATTTTTCTTTCCTCTTCCATCTGTCATTCCTCCTTCTGACCAATTATTACCGGTTCCGCCGCACGCCCAGAACGACGAACCGTCCAGTCGTATCGCTCGCCGCACAGGTGGACAGCACAATAATATGGCTGTGTTCATCCATCTCCGGCTGCTCCACCGGGATCTCTGACCGCGCCGCCATGGTATTCAGATACTGTACAAACGCTTCACCCCCGCCGGAATACAGCGTGTAGACATCACTGTCTGCCTCCGTATAAAAGGCAGAAAAAATCTGGTACACATCGTTTGATTCCGGCGTCAGCATCCAGAAATAGACGCTGTCCCTATATTTTTCCTGCTCCTTCATCTGTTTCAATTTTCCGAACATGGAGAGATTCTTCATATTATGACCGTAAACGATTGTGTTTCCATCACTGAAATCACCCTGATTCTGGTAATCGAGGAAAATGGAACCCGCAAAGTTGCTCGTTCCCTCGTACGTCGTATGAAGATACGCATCGTTGTCCGGCCCCTGTACGACCGGGTAACTGATGTCGAGAGCTTCGATATAAAGCCATCCCTTCACATCCGGATTAATCGCTTTTAAGGATTCAAAATCGACGGCAAGCGGCGGTTCTGTCGGATACGACAGTGGTTCCGGCTCCGGTTCGGAAGGCTCCGCCGGTTCGGATTCCGCCTGCGGCTCCTCTGTTTTCGTCAGTGCCGGTGTCTCCGGTGTTTTTGTAATTTCCGTCGTATACTGCTGCAGATCCCGGTATTCATCCGTGCCGGTCTTGTAATCCAGGTAAATGCCGATCAGCTTGTACCCGGAAAAGCAGAAAACAGCAAGTGCCGCTAAAAATACCAGAGTCCAAAGCGGATTGCCGCGTTTTTTCTGTTTCTTTTTCTGTTTTCCCATGCGTCTCCTTTATCACTTTTTTACTGTCTGCGCTGTTTTCTGGAAGCGCTCTGAATTTGTCTCAATTATAAGCGTGCCCCTTTCTTTTGTCAACTTATGCCCCCGGAAAAGGATTGCACCCGCCCCCATCTTATGATAGACTAAAAGTCGACTGACAAGTCACTTGTGAATACAGTAACACACCACATACATGAGGAGGAATTCCATATGCGAACAATCAAAAAAGTCGCTCGCACATCTTCATTGATGGCTTCGGCGGCATGACGCAGGGTCTTTTTGCAACCCTGATTATCGGTACGATGATTCAGCAGATCGGTCTTCTGATCGGCGGTTCGACCGGAAATGTGATCTATCTGCTTGGAAAAGCTGCCGCAGCCCTGACAAGTGCCGGTATCGGTGTCGGCGTGGCAGTGAAATATGGGGAAAGCCCGCTTGTCACGGTTTCTGCAGCCGTCGCCGCCATGGTCGGCGGTTATGCCGGCAAGATCACCGGCGGCACATTCTTTGTGGACGGAAATGCCGTTCTGGCAGGACCTGGCGAACCGCTCGGCGCTTTCATCGCAGCTTTCGCAGGCATCACCTGCGGCCATCTGGTTTCCGGCAAGACCAAGGTTGATATCATCGTGACACCAGTCATCACCATCGGAGCCGGTTCCGTTGTCGGACTGCTCGTCGGACCGCCGATCTCCCAGATGATGACAGGCCTTGGAAGCATCATCAACTGGGCAACGGAACAGCGGCCGTTCATCATGGGCATCGTTGTTTCGGTCGTCATGGGTATGGTTCTGACACTGCCGATCAGCTCCGCTGCACTCGGCATCATTCTGAATCTTTCCGGTCTTGCCGCCGGTGCCGCAACGATCGGCTGCTGCTGCAACATGGTCGGATTCGCGGTTGCAAGTTATCGGGAAAACAAATTCGGCGGCCTTGTCGCACAGGGTCTTGGAACCTCGATGCTTCAGGTGCCGAACATCATGCGTCATCCGCTGATCTGGCTGCCCGTCATCTTCTCGAGTGCGATTTTAGGACCGGTTTCCACCATAATTGCCAATATGCAGAATAATGCAACGGGAAGCGGCATGGGCTCTGCAGGTCTTGTCGGACAGATCACAACCTACCAGACCATGATCGCTTATGATGATCCGAAGCTCGTCATCATCAAAATCATTCTGCTCCACTTCGTGCTTCCGGCTGTGATCACCTTGTTCTTCTCAGAGGTATTCCGCAAGGCAAACCTGATCAAATCCGGCGATATGGCTTTGAATCTGTAATCTGTATTTTTAAAAGGGAATGGAACTGCGCATCCGGCAGCTCCATTCCCTTTTTTATCCACATTTCTCTTCTGATTTTTTCTGTTTTTACACCGTTTCTTCTGCGTTTTCCGCATTTTCCACTGCCGCGGCCAATTCAGCTTCCGCTGCCGCTTCTTCTGTCTCCGTTTCTTTCCCCGGCCGCACGCGGTGTGCCTCTACCATTGGCTCAATGGTCTGTGCCATCAGCAGATGGATCATGTCAAGCTCCGCTCGCGGAACCGCGACGGCAGAAGCGGCGCGATCGCCACATCCGTCACGAGGGATTCAAGGCCCTCGATAATCAGATCCTTGCCCGGCGTCTCATTCCACTCCAGTCTGATCCGCTCGAAATCACGCTGGAAAATGATTTTGACCTTCCGTCTTGCGGCCTCTTCCAGAAATGCAAACTCAAGCTTCAGCACCAGTTCGCCGTCTTCATTCTCCGCAAACTGTCCCGTCGTTCCGAGCAGATACGATTCCTCGTTTTCCACCCATTCTACAACTTTGGACCCCGTAAGACCGATCGCAATGCGCTGTGTTTTTTCTCCCTCGGTCAGCTCGACAAAGAAACGGCCTTTTTCATAGAAGAAACCGATGCGGCGGATGCCGTCGGAAAAGTTGTTGTGGAAGACCTGCAGCGTCAGCGGAAACATGCCGACATGCGTGTCCTCCATTTTATATTCTTTTCCGTGCAGAAGCTGCGCCATGTCGATCTGACGCGGTGTTCCGCTGTTCCGCGGCCCAGGTGTTCTCCGCTTCCAGCCGCCGCGCAGGATTCTTCCGGTGTCTCTTTCGCACCCTCCAGATCACGGCAGGTCTGCACCAGCTTCTGATATGCCATCGGGCTTTCCGTCTCGCCGGATTTCAGCTCTGCACCAAATTCCGCGCCGAAATACTTCCGCACAATGTCGAGCATCTCACACGTCTGGAACAGCTCGTTGCTGCCCGCATTCGTCACAATCACCACGCCGGTATCCGGGTAACCGAGTACGTTCTGCCCCAGCATGCCATTGAACGCAAAGCTGCCCAGCCGCTCCTCCATCCAGACCTGGTAACCATAGCCATATTTTCCCATCTTTTCCGGCGGTGTCGCATGAACGGAGGTGGACGCTGCGACCCATTCCGCCGGGACGATCTGTTTTCCTTCGAATTTTCCGCCGTTCACGTACATCACCCCGAGCTTGGCCGCGTCCTCCGGGCACAGGAAGAGGCCCCAGCCGCCTTTCGTAATCCCTGCCGGGCAGCTCTCCCAGAAGACTTTCCGGATGCCAAGAGGCTCAAACAGACGCGGCCGCAGGTAATCTACCATTTTCATGCCGGTGCGCTCCTGTATGATTGCAGACAGCAGATACGTGTTCATACTGTTGTACTCAAACGCTTCGCCCGGCGTTCCCTTGACCGGCGCATTTAAGAAGCTGTCCACCCAGTCGTTGCCGGAAACAACGCCCATCTCGTTGAACTGTACGCCGCTCTTCATTGTCAGAAGATGCTCCACGGTCAGATTCGGGCGCAGGATCTTCTGCAGCAGACCGTTTCGTTTTTCAAAAATATCATAGACGTTCTCGTCCAGGGAAAGTTTTCCTTCACTGATCAGAAAACCGACCGCCATGCCGGTGATGCTCTTGCACATCGAATACGTCGCGTGCCAGATGCCGCTGCGGTATGGGGCGAAATTGCATTCGCAGATGACATGTCCGTTCCGCAGGACCAGCAGGTGATGCATGTCCGTATGGTGGGCGGCGGCGAGCTCACGAAGCATCTGCGTCAGCTTTCCGAGGAGATTCCCTCACTCTCCGGCGTCACACGCGGAAAATATGTCTCCGGAGATGCAAAATCCCCGAACGCTTCCTTCTGCGGCGCAAAGTCCGTCTTTCCCATATGTCCTGTCGTCCCACTCATAAATCCCCAGATCATTTCCATTGCGGTTAACTGTTCTTTCGCTGCCATGTACGATGCCTCCTGTCTCATGCGGTTGGATTTCCCTGTTTTTCCAGTTTTCCTCATTATATCCAGATTCCTTGAAAATCGCAATGCTTCTTCTGATAAAAAGAACCGACATAGAAATCTGTATTTCAATTTCTGCCGGTTCTTTTCCGTGTGTGATTTTTTTATTTTACTTTAGCTTACTCATTCCAGAGTTTCATACGCTCCTGATAATTCTGTGTGATAACTTTTTCTACATCTTCCAGTCCTGCGTCATTCATTTCGGAAATCATCTTGTCGTACTCTTCCATTGCCGCATCGTGCTGTCTGCATTCACAATCTTCGGATATTCCTGATCGTAAATATCCTGGATTTTCTGCCATTTCAAGCCATCCGGAGTGCTTCCTGCCGGGGTAAGGCCTGCAAATTCTGCGGTATCCCATCTGTCGTTCTCACCAAAGTGATTCATAGCCACCTGCCGGGTCTCTTTTACTTTATACTGTGATACATCGTATGGAGTTCCGTCTGTACCATTTCCGTTCTTTACAAACCAGGTCCATTTGCGGACGCCGGTATCCAGTTTTGTTTTGTCAAAATCCGTCTGGAATCCTTCAATCAGATCATCGTTCGGAACGTGTTTTCCATCTTCCATATTCCAGTTGGTTCCCTCAATACCCCACATCAGAAGATACTGTCCTTCTTCGCTTGCAAGGTAGTTGATCATCTTCATGGCTGCTTCCGGATTTTTACAATTCTTGGTGATCGCGATTGCATCCCAGCCAAGTGTACTTCTTCCGGAGTAAGTAGTTTCATCTGCACTGATTCCGTTTCCAAGGATTTTATAGGAATAGAATTTTGCATCTTCTCCTACAGAAGAAGCAAGTGCTGTATTTGCTGCATCGGTATCCCAGTAGGAAGCAAAGGTACTGAATACGTTGCCTGCAGACAGTTTCTGCGTCCACTTGATTTTTCTTGTTCGACAACCCACTCTTTGTCCAGAAGGCCTTCGGTATACAGTTCATTGGCAAAGGACATCATCTCTTTGAAGTTTGGTGCTTTGGCAACATGTTCCAGATTGTCCCCATCCTGATAATATGTTTTCAGACCATACATTCCTTTTAATGTTCCATCGTAGTTTTTGGATTCTGCATCAAAGGTAATGGCAATACTCTCTTTTCCGTCAATGGTCGGATGAAGTTCTTTGAATTTCTTACAAATGTCAATATACTCTTCCTGTGTAAATGCTCATCGCTGTCTGCGCGGTCTTTTCCAACGATTTCGCACAGATAATCATAGCGCATCAGAACACCGGCTACCGGATCCGGATCTTCTCCGTACCAGTTATTCAGATAGTAATTCTTTCCATCGGTATAACGACTCTTGTTTAAGGTTTCCCCGTACATCTCTTTTACATCCGGGCCGTACTCATCGATCAGATCATTCAGCGGAAGCAGTGCGCCTGCCTCAATGTAACGGTTTACAATATCATTTCCACGATCCATCAGGACGATATCCGGGTAATTCTGACCGGTCAGCATCAGGTTCAATTTTTCCAGCGGATCTCCGGTTGGATTTTCTACCTGAATTTTGACACCTGTTTTTTCCTCAATTGCTTTTGCAACTGGATCATCAAAGGTATTGCTTCCGGAGTTTTTGTCAAAGATAGAAATCGTAACTCCGTCTGTTGATACCTCGCCCGATGCAGATGATGCACTGCCGGATGCAGTACTTGATGATGTACTGCCATTTGATCCGCATCCTGCAAGCATTCCCGCTGCCATCAGGACACTCATCGCCATTGCGATACTTTTTTGAACTTCATTTTCTTTTCCTCCTTCTATCATCAGCTCTTTACAGATCCGAGCATGATTCCTTTAACAAAATATTTCTGAATAAACGGATAAACCATGATAATCGGAATTGTCGCAATCATCGTAGCAGCCATTCGAATGCTGTCCGGTGTAATGGTCTGTGACGCCTGATTTGCCGCCTGGTTCGCTGATGAAGTCTGATACTGATTCAGAATTTCAACCAAAATGGACTGCATTGTTTTTAAAGACTGTGCATTCGTAAACAAATATGCATCGAACCAAGAATTCCAATGTGTAATTGCAACAAACAGTGCAATGGTCATAATAATCGGCTTGGACAATGGAATTACCATTTTAAAGAAAACTATCAGATCGTTTGCTCCGTCAATTTTCGCCGATTCAAAAATCTCTGCCGGCATTCCCTCTATATAATTCTTTACCAGAATCATATTATAAACACTTACCAGGTTCGGGAAAATAAATACAATGAAATTATTCAGCATTCCAAGGCTCTTTAATACCATATAATACGGAACCATTCCGCCGCCAAAATACATGGTGAAGATAAAGAACAGGTTCAGCTGTTTCCGGAACAGCAGCTCTTTTCTGGAAAGCACATAGGCAAGTGCTGTCGTGACAAGGACCGCCAGCGGTGTACCAATTGCAGTACGAAGTACAGTGATCAGAATGCCATGCAAAAATGTGGCACGTCCCAGAATATCTTTATAACTTGCCAGACTCAGTTTTCTCGGCAGAAAGTAGAGCCGCCGCGCAGTGCATCGGTTGCATCGTTAATGGATACCACAAAAATGTTCCAGAACGGATACACACAGATCACAGTAACTAACACCAGAAAAACCACTTTGAAAATATCAAGAAACCAGTCACTGGCACAACGTTTTCTTTTGATTTTAATTGCTTTTTCTCTCATTTTCCTTCCTCCTAAAACAGTGCCGTATTATCATCACTGAATTTCTTCGAAAGTGCATTTGCACTGATGACCAGAATGAAGGAGACTGCGGATTTAAAGAATCCTACTGCAGTACCGTAAGAATACATTCCGTTTTTCAGACCATAGCGGTATGCATACGTATCAAGTACATCAGAATAATTTAAAATAGCATCATTAGACATCAACAGCTGCTGCTCATATCCTGTATTCAGAACACCTCCGATTGCCAGAATCAGAAGAATCATAATGGTCGGCTTTAATGCCGGAAGTGTGATATGCAGAATCTTCTGCATTCTCGTCGCACCATCCACATCCGCTGCTTCATACATATCCTGGCTGATGCCGGAGATTGCCGCCATATAGATAATCGCATTGTATCCAAGTACCTTCCACGCATTTGCGATCGCGATGATCCACCAGAAATATGGTCCTTTCTGGAAAAACAGAATCGACTCATCGGTTAATCCGAAGAATTTTAACAGATTGTTGATGACGCCGTCTGAAGAAAGGAATGATGAAGGAAAATGTTTGCCGCAATAACCCAGGAAATAAAATAGGGAATATAAGATGCGGTCTGTACAAATTTCTTTGCCTTCTGGTTTCGAACTTCATTCAGGCAAAGCGCCAGAATGATTGGCAGCGGGAATGAGAATAACAGTGTCAGTAAGCTGGTTGCCAGTGTGTTTCTCATGATTTTTGTGAAATCTGTGGAAAAGAAATACTTGAACCAGTCAAGACCGACAAACTGCGAATTCGCCATATCCGCAAAATAGCCGCTACCCTGCGGCGTGTAGTTGATGAAGGACATATATAGTCCTGTCATTGGTGCATAGCAGATCAGAATGACCCATACCAACGATGGAAGCAGCAGTAAAAACAGATATTTCTGTTTCCAGAACCGTTCCGCGAGGCTTTTTTTGTGCTTTGCATGCACGTTTTCTTTTTTCATGCCTTCTCCTTCTTTCTTCTTTTTGTTCATCTTGTACACTCTTGCTGTCTATGTTTCCATTCTAATGGATAGTCTGTCCTGCAACAATCTCACTTTTTTTATGATTTCTATCTCGATTTAACGGAGTTTTATAATTCTCTTTTTTATTCTGTTGTTTTCTTACGATTTCTGTCAATATCTAACGAAACAGAAACCGGCTGACGGGCAAAATCACCTTTATCAGCCGGTTTCTGTTTCCTCTTCTATGCAAACAATACGAAGTTATTTCTGCTTTGTTTGATTTTTTATTCGTTTACTGGAATTCTGACAGAAACTGTCGTTCCATATCCTTCCTGGCTTTCTATTCGGACACCATAATCCTCTCCATAAGCCAGACGAACCCTGTTTGCAACATTTCTCAGTCCATATCCTTCCTCTGAGCGCCGCAGAGAACTTCGCAGTTTAATCAGTTTTTCCGCCTCGATTCCACATCCATCATCTGTCACCTGGAATACCACATCCCTTTCTTCTTTTTGAATTCTGACCGCAATGTGGAGAACTTCTTCCTCTTTTCTCGCATGGTGAATGGCATTTTCAACCAGCGGCTGCAGAAGAAGTTTAATGGTTCGATATGTCAGTACTTCTCTTGCAATTTCATACTCCACCTGTACGCTGTCCCGAAAACGCATCTGCTGGATTTTCAGATAGCTCTGCAGCAGTTCCACCTCTTCCTGGATGGAAAGCACCTGTTTTCCCTTATTCAGGGAAATCCGGTAGAAGCTGGACAAATTTTTGACCGCCTGCATCGTCTGTTTTCCACCTTCCCGCATCGCCAGTGCTGAAATAACCGCAAGTGCATTGTAAAGAAAGTGCGGATTGATCTGTTCCTGCAGCAAATTCAGTTCGCTCGTCTGAATCCGGATTTTCTTTTCGTAATTTTCCCGAATTAACTCCTGAATCTGATCACTGAGCTGATTAAACGCCAGCCCGATCTGTCCGATCTCATCTTCTCCCATATTTTCCAGACGGTAATCAAATTCTCCCTGTCCCATCCGTTTTGCTGCATACACCACTTTCTGCACCCGCGCGGAAATCCATCTTGTGTAACAGATAATGCAGAGAAATACCATAGCCGCGCTGCAGAGGATCAGGAACATCATCCTTCTTGAAACAGCTTTTGCGTCTTTTAAAACCGTCTCCTTATCCGAAATCACAAGAATTTTTGTTCCGAAAACTCCGCTCTGGATATTTCCGATTTTTGAAATGCCGTCACGCTCAAACTCAATCTGCGCTTTCTGCTCCAGATCCTCTTCCGGCATTCTGGTCCGGATCGGAAGGCCTGCCATTTCCGGTTCGGAAGCAGCCAGAATATATCCTTTTTGATCCACCAGATAAATTTCATCGGTGGAATTTATTGTTTCGAGGAGGGGCTGTATCTGCTGATTTTCAATCTGTAACGACAGTACGCCCTTCATCCCGCCCTGTGGATAAAAATTCATCAGACGATTCATATGAAATGCTTTTCCGTCTCCAGATGTCCCACAGAATACCGTTTCCCCTATCGCATCAAATGTCAGCACACATTCCCTCCGATCTAGATCCTGCATGGAATAAAAATAATAATTATCCTGCGGAAGCGTTTCATTGTTGCTGTAAAAACAGATTTTGTAAATTCCTGCATTCATCAGACAGATTTCGCTGAGCTTCTTATCAATATAGTAAAACATATCTTCATAAGAATCGTTGCTGTAATCCTGAAACAAATATCCGCTCAGCATCTGATCCACATACAGCACATCCAGAATTGTTTCGTAAGGCTCGACCATCGTAGAAAAATTTTTTTCAATTCGTTCTGCTTCCTGTTCTGCACTCTGATATGCTTCAGTAAGAAGCACATTCCTTGTTTTCCATAACTGTACCAGGTAACACACAGCATTGGAATCAGTGCCAGTACCAGATAGCCGATCACCAGTTTAAACTGAAAATTCCGATTTTTATACCATTTTACGATATTCATTTGGTGTCACTCCAAATCTTTTCTGAAAAACAACGCCAAAGTAAGAAACATTTTCATATCCAACCGCCAGACTCACTTCCCGTACTTTATTTTTCTTATTCTTTAACAGTTCCGCCGCCCTCTGCAGACGCATTTCCGTATTGTATTCCAAAATCGTTTTTCCTGTTGCCTCTTTAAACAGGCTCCTCAGATAATTCGGAGACAAACCGACCTCCGCGGCCAGCTTCTCGATATCTGCGCTTTCCGAGCAGTGCTCCTGAAGATATGTTTTTACCTGATAAACGGCATAGTAATTTGGATTTTGATTCTGTTCTTCAAAAAATGCCAACATCCGTTCCAGATACTGCTTCATCTTTTCCCGCATCTGATAACTGTTGTTTGCTTCAAAAATTTCATTTTCTCTCAAAATTTTTTCTGCTTCCATCCAGTTTTCCAGCAGTTCATCGCTCAAAACAAGACGGTTCCATAGATACATATAGAGATTGTAAACTTCTCCCGCAAATGTTTTCGGCGCAAGCCCTTTAGCTGTTGAAAATAATCTTTCATGGTCTGCAGCGTTTCCTGCTTTTTCCCGTTGCTGACCAGACGACAGATTTCTTCTCTCCGCTCCTTCTGTTCCCGGAAATGATACGCTTTTTCCTCTTCCGTTTCTTTTTCATCTGCACAGAAAAGTTCCGGTGGATCCATATGAAATGCCAGAACACAACAGTTCCGAAGTTTTTCCGCCTTTTCGTACAGGCAGTCAGCTGTCCATGCTCCACTGCACCATCCAACGGCTCTCGGTGCGTCTTCTTTCAAATCATTCCAGATCTGAAATGCCGTATCTTTCACCGACAGATACCCCGCCAGCAGCAGAATGCTGATCCGTTCCGTTTTGCTGATGTAACGGATGCCCTTGTATTTTTCCTGAATTTGGCTACAGATGTTTTCTTCCGTTTTTCCATAAACCGCTATGATTCCAAACCTGCACTCTTCCAGTTCTTCTCCAAATACACCACGGAAATTTTTCCGTAAAAGCTCTGTTTCCTGTTTTTCCCGCAAAGCCATTTCCAGCAACTGCTTCGCCGCCGTTTTCCGCGACCAGTCTGCTATCTCTCTTTTCTCCAGTTCACTTCTCACTTTTTTCAGACATGCTTCTACTTCTTCAATCGTAAATGGCTTTAAAAGGTAATCCACGGCATTCACCTGAAAAGCGGAATGGATATAGGAAAAATCATCATATCCTGTCAGAAAAACAATTTTGCATGGATATCCCGGCGTACGATCGTCTCTGCCAGTTCAATTCCACTCATTCCTGCATCTGAATATCCGTAATCACAATATCTGCCATATTTTCTTCCAGGCACTCCAGTGCCTTCTGCCATTGCGCGCGGTAAATACTCTGGAAATCCCGTTCTTTTTCCAGTCAATATAATCCCGCAATGTCTCCAGTTCAATTTCTTCATCTTCTACAAGAAGAACGCGATACATTTTCTCCCTCCTGTTTCCAGTTGCTCCTGCAGTTTTCTTCTCCTGCTGCTTTTCATTTCTGTCTTTTTACTGCAGAAGTTCAATCATATACGCCTCATACGGCTGTAACTTCCACACTTCTTTTGTGAGGCTTTCTGTATCATTATGAATCAGAACCGTTCCTTTTGTCAAATCATATCGGGCTTTCATCTCTGCCGCGGTATCCCGGACATTGCAGAGCACAATCAGCTTTTTCTCTCCCAGATTTCTCTCATAAGCAAAAATATCCGGATTTTCTTCCTCAATCAGACGGAAATCCCCATAAACAAGAGTGTCATTTTTCCTACGCAGCGCAATTAGTTTTTGATAGAAATAGAAGAGGGAATCCGGATTTTTTCTGCTGTTTTCCACATTGATCTCCTCGTAATTCTGATTTTCCGCCATCCACGGTGTTCCCGCTGTAAATCCGGCATGTTTTTCCGCATTCCACTGCATTGGCGTCCGCGCATGGTCCCGGCTGTTCCGTGCAAGATAGGTACGAATTTTTTCTTCCTCCCAGCCTTCTTTTTTACGGTCTTCGGCAAAATTTACAGACTCGATATCCTGATAGTCCTCGATCCGAAGCCCTGACACATTTGTCATACCGATTTCTTCCCCCTGGTAAATATAAGGAGTTCCTTTCATCCCATGGAGAAGGACAGCCAACATTTTTGCTGATTTTTCCCGATACGGTTCCCTGTCATTTCCAAAGCGCGATACGACACGCGGAAAATCATGGTTTCCCCAGAACAGGCTGTTCCATCCTTTTTCTTCCAGTCCCGTCTGCCATTTTTCAAAGAGCTGCTTCAGTTGCGGCAGCGTATACGGTTTCGGATCCCAGTTTCCACTTCGGATGCCGTCGATTCCCATCAGTTCAAACTGAAAAATCATACTGAGCTCCTGGCTTTCCGGATCAGAATACTGCTGTGCCATTTCTACCGTAGCACCTCCGGTTTCCCCCACTGTCAGGATCTGTTCTGATTTTCCATACGTATTCTGATTCATTTCCATTAAGTATGTATGAATCTGCTCCGAATGAGTATCATTTCCTCCATGTCCATCTTTTACAATATTGTCAATTGCATCCAGCCGGAAACCACGGATCCCTTTATCCATCCAGAACTGGATCATCCGGTACAGCTCTTTCCGAAGCGACGGATTTTTCCAGTTCAGATCCGGCTGCATTACACTGAAACTGTGATAATAATATTCCTGAACCTCCGGCACCCATTCCCAGGTGCTTCCTCCAAAGAATGCTCCGCCGCCTTCTGGCGGCTGCTCCTTCGTTCCTTCCTTCCAGATGTAAAAATCATGGTATTTACTGTTTCGATCCTTTCTGGCTTCCAGGAACCATGGGTGCAGATGGGAACTATGATTTAAAACAAGATCCATCATGACCACAATTTCCCGCTTTTCACAGGCTGCGATCAGTTCTTCCAGCTCTTCCATTGTGCCCGCTTCTTCCATTACTTTATAATAGTCACTGACATCATATCCATTGTCGTAATTAGGAGAATCGTTAAAAGGCGAAAGCCAGATGGCTCCAACACCAAGCTCCTGCAGATAGTCCAGCTTCTGCAGAATCCCTCCAAAATCGCCGATGCCGTCTCCGTTGCTGTCACAGAAGCTTCTGGTGTAAATCTGATATACGGTTAAGCTATGCCACCACTCTCTTTTCATTTTCTGTCCTCTCTTTCTTTTTTCCTATAAGAGCAGTATAATGATATTATCTTATATTTTCTAACCTGATTTTCGTATTTAATGAAAGGATTTTGACTTTTATGAAAAAAGAACGTTCAAAAGAGCTCTTTTCTCCTGAATCTTGTTCCCCTGTTCTTTCTGGCGGAATCCGGGATTTTACCGTGCATGGAACCGAACCTGTTCCGCTCCATATCTATCATCAGGATTATGCGCATGGCGGGCTCTCTGTTCCTTTTCACTGGCATAAAGAATTAGAATGGATCTGGGTTGAAAAAGGTACTCTCACTCTGACACTGAAAACTGAAACCCGGACAATTTCCGAAGGTACTTTTCTTTTCATCAACAGTCACGAACTGCATCAGCTCTGCAGCATTGGAACTACCCCTTCGGTTCACCATGCCCTTGTATTTCTTCCAGAAATTCTCTCATGTGCCTATCTGGATTCCTGTGAAGCAGACTGGATTCGTCCGCTGCTCTCTCATCAACTGCTTCTTCCGGCTTTTCCATTGGAAGAGCTTTCTGCTGCTGAAGCCTCCTCTCAGACACAGAAAACATTTGTACTGACATTATCTGAGCTTTTCCAGGAAATCCTGTATGCATACGATACCAAACCCATCGGCTGGTTTCTTCTGATCAAAAGTGACATGTATCGGATTCTTGCACTTCTGGCGCAATACCAGCTTTTTCTTCATCCGGAACCCCTCTGCACTCGTAAAAAAGAAAGATCTGATCAATGTAAAAAACTCTTACGTTATATTCAGGATAACTATGATTCCAAAATCCGTCTTTCAGATCTTGCTGCTATACTCAATATGAATCCACAATATTTTTGTCGTTTCTTCAAAACGCACTTTCACACAACGCCTATTTCCTATATCAACCAGTACCGCGTAACCCAAGCCGCAGATCTTCTTACCGGCAGCTCGCTTTCTATCTTGGAAATTGCTCTGGATACCGGATTTGAAAGCCCCAGCTATTTTGCCAGCATTTTCCGCCGGACTTTTGGTATGTCACCGGAAGAATATCGAAAAGCCATGCCCTGACCCGGCAAATTTTTTCCTTCTGAATGCACGGCAACACAAATCTCAAAAATTTTTGATTTTTTTTTCAAAAAACACTTGCCAAACTCGTTTTCTTATGATAATATACTACTTGTCGCTGAGCAAAAATCACGGCAGACAAAACAAAAACTTCGGCTCCGTGGTCAAGCGGTTAAGACATCGCCCTTTCACGGCGGTAACACGGGTTCGATTCCCGTCGGAGTCATATGGCGTCGTAGCCAAGTGGTAAGGCAATGGTCTGCAACACCAGTATCCACCGGTTCAAATCCGGTCGACGCCTCTTCTTTCCCGGAAACAGATAGTTTCCGGGATTTTTCTTTTTCAAAATTATTTCAAAAAAGCTGCCGGTTCTGTTTGCTTCGGCAGCTTTTTTGAAAATATCATTCTTTTTTAATTTTCTTTTTCTTTCACATAGTCTTCGTACACATACGCCGTTTTTCCCTCATACGAAATCTTGTACCATCCGTTCTCTTTTCCGAGCATTTCCACTTCTTCCCCTGTCGTCAGAGCTCCGATAACCTGGCTTGTGCTGACGTTGGTTCTGTACGTACATTGACCGGTGAGATACAGGTGACGGTTTTCTTACCCTTCTGCTTTTTCACGCCATCCGAATTATTTTCTGCTTCCAGCGCTCTTTTCTGCTCCTGGCAGGCCGTCTGAAATGTTTCTGTCAGCAGCTCATTGTCCGGGAACTGCAGAGACTCCAGTATTTCCGGCACGATTTGCTGTGTATCGTTGCTGCCGCTTCCTTTTTTCCATATGATCTGATACCCTTCATTCTCCGTTTTCACCCCGCAGAAAAATGCAATCGGAATCTGCAGGGAATTTTTTACCTGGAAACGATAAAAGGAACTCTCGTTATCTTTTCCTTCGTTAGCTGTTTTCACCATAAAATCGCTGATGCTGTTTTCCCCTGTTATTTCATTCGGTAGAGCAAATTTTCAGCGCTCTCTTCGTCCTCCGGAAAATCCATAAGCGCTACTTTTGCCATTCCTTCCCGATACGATATCTCAAGACTTTCCCCATCTTCCGATATGAAACTACATTGGATTTTCTCATCTCTCATTACATTCCAGCCTTCTGGAAGTGTGATTATAATATTCTGGTATGTAGAAAGAAACTCTTTTTCACCATCTTCTGACTCATCCTGGACATTGGATGCTCTTTCGGAGACAGCCGATGAATTCTCCTTTTCCACCTGCTGGTTGCCACATCCCATTACCACAATAGTTGTCATCAGAAGAACAGCTAAACAGTTTTTTCTGTTTCTCATGTACAATTTCCTTTCTTGACAGTTCCGTCTTTATTTTCTGTCAGAAAATTTCTTTTGCTTATTGTATCACAACTATTTTTGCACTGTAAAGAGTGCGTTCCTTCCCTCCTGCTTTGATTTTCTTTATGCAAAAAAATCTCCAACCAGATTGAGGTTCCCTCCCCCTCAAATCCAGTTGAAGATTTTTCTTATCTTTTTTATTTTACTTCTGTAAATTCGACCCGGATACTCTCATACTCTCCCAGCACCTGATGCAGGGTCAGCCCCGCACGGTTCCAGGTACGGCCAAGGCGGACTTCCTGGTCCAGGCTGCAGCGGTACAGCTTATCCTCTGCCAGTCCGCACACTTTCGTGTGAACCGGAAGCATATTTCCTTCTGCGTCAGTCTTTACGATCGTAAGCAGTGCGCGGCTCTGATCCTTTGCCACGAACTCCCATGCCATGAAATCCTGTTTTTTCAGTCCGGTCAGACGGTAATACAGGCCTTCGTGTGTGAGCTCGTAATATTCATGCATCGCAGCAACCTGCTCTTTTACCATCTCTTTTTCTTCCTCTGAAATCTTATTCAGATCCATCTCATATCCAAAGCTTCCTGCCAGCGCCACATCGCCTCTTGTCCGGAACGGTGTCACACGGCCGGTCTGATGGTTCGGGCATACAGAAACGTGGGAACCAACGGTACTGATCGGGTAGAAGAACGAGCTTCCGTACTGGATAGACAGGCGGTTGATCGCATCGGTATTATCGCTGCACCAGATCTGCGGGGAATAATACATCATACCGGCATCATATCTTCCGCCTCCTCCGCTGCAGCCCTCGAGCAGCAGATCCGGGCATGCGGCAAGGAAACGCTCGAGCAGATCATAAACGCCGAGTACGTAGCGGTGATACAGCTCCCCGTTTCTGTTCTGAGCTGCCATATGGCTGTAAACATCGCAGACACTGCGGTTCATATCCCATTTGACATAATCGATCTTTGCATCATGAACAATGGTTGTCAGACGCTCCAGCAGATACTCACGCACATCCTCACGCGTCATATCAAGTACAAGCTGATTTCTGCTGTGATTCGGCACACGGCCAGGAATTGCAAATGCCCAGTCCGGATGTGCACGGTAAAGATCACTGTCCTCGGAAATCATCTCCGGCTCAAACCAGAGACCGAATTTCATGCCCATCCTATGAATTTTTTCTGCAAGCTGCGCCATGGAGCCATTCATCTTTTTCTCGTTGACGAACCAGTCACCGAGACCACTGTTATCATCCTCTCGTTTTCCAAACCAGCCATCGTCAAGCACCAGCATCTCAATGCCAAGCTTTTGCGCCTGTTCTGCAATTTTCAGGATTTTTTCTTCGTTGAAATTAAAATAGGTTGCTTCCCAGTTGTTGATCAGAATCGGTCGTTTGGCATGCTTGTATGCGCCACGGCAGATATGCTCGCGGATGATCTCATGATACTGCTGTGACAGTTTGGTAAGGCCGGTTCCGGAATAGCTTAAGATTGCCTGCGGGGTATCGAACGCCTCTCCTTTTTCCAGATGGAAGCAGAAATTGGTCGGATGAATACCCATCTGAAAACGGGTCTGATTTTTCTGATCCTTCTGTGCTGCCGCAACAAAGTTTCCGCTGTAAACGAGGCATGCGCCGATGCAGGAACCGTGTGTCTCACCCGCACCCTCCTCACAGAGGATCACAGCCGGATTGTAATGATGGCTCGATGTACCGCGGGTGCTGCCGATCTCGACTTTTGCATGCTGCACCGGAATCCGCTCTGCCGTGCGCTCCATCGCATGACGACCCGAGAAATAAATCATCTCATAATTTTCATACATCAGATCCATGCTGAATGACAGCATTTTTTCCAGCTCAATCGCCGTTTCTCCGTGATTTTCGAGTCTTGCCGCTCTCGTAATTACATTTTCATTTTCAAATACACCGTAAAACAGCTTCAGCACAATATCGGAAGCCTTCTCCGTCATTGTAATAACAAGAGTCTCGCCTTTTTCTTTCTCTGTATCGTACAGCGCCGGCATTCCCGGAATAGCATAGGAATGATCCAGAATTTCGAACGAATCGAAACGAAAATCTGCTGCAAAGCTGCCGTCCGCGTGGCGGATCTCAATCATATCATCACGGAAATCACCGACACCACTTCCCGGAATTTCCTGCGGAAGTGTATCAAGAGAATATTTCCGGTTAGGGCCTGCTTCCTCCGGATTTCCTGCAAATCCCATATCCGTACAGAAAATCAGACCGGAAAGATTTTCCTCACCGATTTTTTCTCCATAGTAGAGATGCAGAAGCACATTTTTGTCATCTGCGAACATCTGGTAACTGCTGTCTTTTGTCTGGAGGGTAAATAACCGTCCATTTTCACTTACTTTGATTGCCATGGTTTTTTCTCCTTTATCTTATCGCATTTTTTCGGGCTGCTCACACCAAAATCACTTTCTTACATACCCGAACAGCAAGTGTTCCGGTGCTGTGTGAACCGCAACGGCTGCTACTCCGGGCCTTTGATTTCCTACAGCGGCTTGCAGTATCCTGCAAAACACGATATAATTTTACTGATATTTCGGAATCTCATCCTTTGTGACATTCCAGCTTTTCTGATGATTCATTTTGTGAGGTATACTTATGGAAACTTCCTGGACACTTCCCGTCCCAAAGCATAAATTTTCGGATCTTTATCTCTGCTTCTGCGGCTACGAAGCCTGCCAGCCGTTCCACAGCTACGGCCCGGCTGTCCGCCCCAATTACGTGATCCACTATATTATTTCCGGGAAAGGCATTTTTACCATCGGAAACCGCACTTACCGCTTAACCGCCGGACAGGGCTTTTTCCTGATGCCAAATGTCCGCACCTACTATGAAGCCGATGCGGATGATCCTGGACCTATCTCTGGATCGGTTTTGACGGCGAAAAAGCTGCCTCTTATGTACAGGAATCGGTCTTTCCGAGGAGCACCCTGTCTACCAGTGCAACTTTTCCGGTGAACTGCAGTCCCTCCTGTTTCAGATGCAGAAGCACAATACCTATGACACCTCTGACCAGTATCTTCTGGAAGGCTGTCTATACCAGTTTTTCTCAATTCTTTCCCGCGAAATCACGCTTGCCGACCCTTTTGCACGGGAGAGTGGCAATCTTTACGTGGAAAAAGCCGTTGAGTTTATCCGAAATAATTATTCCAATGAAATCCTTGTCTCGGATATTGCCAGATATGTCTGCATCAACCGAAGTTACCTTTATACCTGTTTCAAAAATATCTCCATACCTCACCGCAGGACTATCTTTCTTCCTGCCGGATCACGCGTGCGCTCGAGCTTTTATCGTATACGGATCTCTCCATCGAAACGGTCGCTTTTTCCTGTGGTTACCGGAATGCCGAAGTTTTTACCAAAGCCTTCCGCCAGAAGCAGGGCATGACGCCAAGCGCCTATCGGAAAAAGTTCCGCCTGGACACGACTCCGGACTCTGCACATGTTCCGTGATCTGTCTGATTTTATTATAACGAAATCTTTTTTCCATGAACAGGAAGAAATGTTATGGAAAACCGTCAAAATGTTAGATGGCATTTCTTAATGGCTACAGACAGCAAAAAAGCGATACAGTTATGATTTCTCATTTCTGTATCGCTTCTTCATTTAGCTCCCCGAGTTGGGCTCGAACCAACAACCCTTCGG
>ENA-OQIG01000067-OQIG01000067.1-human-gut-metagenome-genome-assembly--contig:-NODE-67-length-59817-cov-2.963796_pt1 | contig 59817 bp, 73 predicted proteins | sample MGYA00242576_ERZ504741 | MGnify/ENA primary metagenome ERZ504741 (study PRJEB26092, sample SAMD00036436) | human gut metagenome | host: Homo sapiens | study: EMG produced TPA metagenomics assembly of... | reverse complement strand
CCGTTCCCCTGGTTTTTTACCATGTGTCACACAAAAATATATAAAGAATAAGCAAACGATAAAACCAGAAAAGATCCACAACAAATGAATGATCATAAAAAAGAAACAAACTATATTTTTCCATAACAGGAATCGAACCTGCTCAACATGATTAAGAGTCATGTGCTCAACCATCGAGCTCTATGGAGAAGATATCAGTGTCCCAAACACTGCCTTCATATGGCTGCATTTACCCCTGCAGCTAAGGGGGACTAAAGTTTCAGATTTTCGATATGCAGGCATATCCTATTTTTCTTCTATTAATTTTTAATAATGCCTGCATGGCAGCCCGGAGGATACCTGGAGTCAACTCAACCGCACTCAAAACCTTATTTCCGGGGTTTTTACCAATATTTACAAAAAACATTGTAAAGTAAAACCAGATAACACAACCAGAAATCTTATTTGACAAAACATCTATCATAAAAAAGAAATCAGACTCTTATGATTATACAGGAATCGAACCTGCTCCCTACGGTCCATACGCCGTATGTTCAACCGTCGAACTCATAATCAAGGATTTCCAATCCTTTTTTGCTACGTTTACCCCGTAGCGGGTGGCTGAGGTTTCAGTTTTCGCCATGCAGGCATATATTTGTTGAAATTAGAAGTTTACCTGGATCATAGTCGTTGCATTGGAGATCTTGACTGCTGTATCCAGTTCCTTATACAGATCCTCCCGCTCCTCTTTCAAAGACTGTAATTTATCAGCCAGGCTTAAAGGATCCACAAGCTTATAACTGTTTTTCTTGAGATATTCATCCACTACAGCTATGGAAGCGGAGTCTTTCTTTGCCTTATCTCCGCCTAAAATGCTGTTGCGCATTCCTTCGGCAGAAGCTTCCAGGGCAGTCTGGGCATTCTTAAGCTTTGCCATAATGTCGATCATCTGCTTCTGCATTACACCAATCATTTCAGACTCAAAGTCTTTCTTCAGGTCAAGATTTTTGTCCAGAAGAAGGGCTGCCTTGTTAATATCTCTGCCATTGGATAACTTCAATCTCTGCTTCAATGCAATAGCTGCTGCTACCGTATAGTTACCATATTTCGTCTTTACGATGGTTGTAGCATTGCTGGCTATGATCGCAGCATCAAGCTCATCATAGTTCCTGATCAGTCTTTGATACTCTGGAACTCATCCTTTACTTTATCGCAGAACGCCTTCTCCTCCATAAGTGTTTCTGCAGTTCTCTCCTCACACTGCTTCTTGTAATCAAGAAAAGTGATCTTACCTATCTTTCCCATAATCCTGGACCTGAGTAAATCTCTTTCATCAAGAGCATGGATCATTAATAATTCTCTCATTTCTTTTCCTCCTGTATTTTTATTTCATTGTATGTGATATATGTTAATGTGTTTTGTTCTTTACGTTTTCTATTATAAGTTATTAAAAGCAAGTTGTGTTTCCAGGAAAAAATTCTGGAAATAATCGTCACTGAAAATAATCGTTAAAGGGCTGAATAGCCTCAAATGCTATCCAGCCCTTATATATTACAAATTCAATTTAATAACCCCTATTCTTTCATCCATTTATGAAATTATTATATAAATTTTTTAAATGGAACCGGGATTCCAAGTTCTTCAAATTTCTCACACGCATAATAAAGATCAGCAATTGTACGCTGTATTTCATCGTATTCCCCCCGCAAAAACAGCACTTGCCAAAGTGCTACATAACATTGATTAAGCCACTTTAAATTTTCTTCTGAATCTAGCCAATCTATAAATGTAATTTTTCTAATTGGCATCTCCCACATCTCTTCTATAATTTCTTCTAGCTCTTCTTCCACATCTGGATCTAAATCTTGCTCCCCTTCTATATACTCCGAATAAAATTGATTTTCTATCATCTCTCTAAAATCATCTTCAGCTTCAACCGGATCTTCTTCAAAAGAAATATCAAGCTGCACTGACGAACCAAGACCTAATTGTATGCAGTAATCTTTTTTCAATGGAAGAATGACTCGATATTCATTATACCCTAAAGGAATATATTCAATTTCATCATCAGCATCAATTTTATTGCATTATTTAGTTTATCCATATTCATCTGCATAGCCGATTCTGCAATTATTTTTTTATAGAAATCAGATTTTATCTGGACTAAATTCCGTTTTTCAACTAACTTCTGTACTTCCCTGTCTTTCGATTCTCCCTTATTTGTACAATGTCTCTTTAATCTTGAAATTAAACCTTTTTTTATTTCATCTTCCAAATTCTTTTTTGAATCTGTATTGATAACATAAATTCTGGCTCCTGGTTTTACAAAAAGACTTCTCCATTCTGCTGAAAGCGGTATATTAACCATATATTTTTCATATCCAACTCTCATATAAGCAATGGAATGCTCATCTGTAAAACTCTTTAATTTATCTATAGGATACAACTGTTCTGAAAACTCCGACAACATATTAACTATCTTCGAATCTAATCCCTCCATATGCTCAGTTACGTTTGATATGACGTCTTCTCTCTCTTCTTCTCGTTCTATCATAGAATTATCTTCAGCAACTAATTCTTTAAAACTACTAAGCTTTAAATAGTCCGCTAACAGTTGTAAAGTTTTTTTCGTTGCACTTTTTTTTGAAATTATTGTAGTATACGTTGAATATGCCGTATCCAAAGTATCTTCAGCTCTCACGTCTATTCCTATATCTGAATTTTTAAATAACGCACGTATCCTTTTTACATTTTGCTCGTTTCTTTTTTCTTCCATAAGTTTCTCAAGTTTACTAACATTTACCAGAATAACGCTCATTACCATTCTCTTCTCCCATTTTATTCAATCCCCTCTCCTTTAATATTGTAGATATATAATATTTTTAATTATATCATATTTCCAACATTTCTTTTCCCTGCATTAGCTCCCTCCCTCTTACTGTCCAAATGATATTCAAAGCCGATAAGGTGAGTCCTGAATACCAAATCGCTCAAAAAGTTCTTCCGCATATGCCCCGTCATTAAAAACACGCTCTATTTCCTTTTGTTTCCCCCACTATAGTCAGGCAGGCACACAAACGGCGATAGGCCAGTAAAGTCCTATCCATATTTATTTCAGAGAAAGGATCCTTTTCTTCCGGCAGGAACCCTTCTTTTTCCAGCTCCCAGTTCCACGCAATTTCCTCAAACCATGCTCTGTATACATCCGAATAGAAATCATCCTCATCCACAGGAGCGACCATCTCATATAAAGCATCTTCGATCTTTTCCCGGATACTTTCCTCCCACTCTTTCCTTCGTTCTGCTTCACACACACATACATCCACTTCCAGGGGATATGCTAACTTTAATTGTTTGCACTGCTCCTGTGACATTAAGATCCTGATGTGATAATTGCCATCTTCATTTTTGTAGATCATTTTGTTTTCTTCCATTATTTCTCCCTTCCATATATAAGGCCGAACCTTACTCAATTCCTCATCCGGATCCAAACCATAAGACTCAATGCACTTTCTCAGATAGGCTTCATCTACCTGAACGATCCCGTTTTTCTGATAGTAATCCGTTTCAAATCGTTCCGGATCTGCACCGTATTTCTCATCGTATTCCTGGTACTTCGCCCAGGCATTCTGCTTGTTTAAGAGCTCAATGCACTTATCATGTACATAAATCCCCATCTGGATCGCTTTTTCAAAAGTGTCATCTTCATCCCAGGAGATCTCATCCCAATTTGTAATCCCGATGACAAGGTCCAGATAAGGAAATGATTTTAACTTGTAAAACCATTCTGTTACAAGCTCTATCATCGTCGGCCACTTCTGAGTGATCGCATTGGCCCCGACTGTGCCATCCGCGTGGATCCAGCCGTATCCTTTGGGATAATGATTTTTCATAATGAGCCAGTTATCAAATTAATGCAACGTACAAACTCTTTGCGATTTCCTATTGTTTCCATGTCCCAGTTAAAGAAATTGTCCGTCCGTCGGATGATATCAAATGCCTGCTCTCTGGAAACGGAACGTCCCCGCATCTGGTAATAGGTCTTCTGGTATAATGTAAGAACCTCAGATCATCCTCACTAACCCCATCCACCTTAATATCATACTGGTTATAGAGATCTAAATCCTCCTTCGCCATGAAATAGGTATGATCCCTAAATTTACAATTTCCGGTATTTCATCTAATTCATAATCAATATCCACACAGGAATCAAAATAAGCGTTTCCATATTCATCTGTATAATATACGTCCCCATATAAATACTCAAAAATTGTCATTTTTTTCATCCCCTTTACTGATCTCTTCTTTGCCTTATATTGTACACCACATGACTCCCTTTGTTTTTCCAGAAAATAATTCTGGAAAATACAAAAAGACGGGATCCCGTCTCTGAATCCCGCCTTGAAACTAACCTTCTCTATTTTATTTTTCTTCACCTTCAAAGGTCATATCCCATGACTCCCTGATATCATCCATTAACCGCAGGATCGTCAGGCAATCTTCTTTTGTATAACGGTCACTGGTATTTAAACCACAGCTGACACAGCGGCTTGTCTCTACGATCTCATATTCAAAACCATTTACCTTAAACGGCTCTTTTACAAGATAAGAGGATCCATCTTTTAACTGAACGGTAAATTCCTGCAGATGCTGGAAATCATCCATCAGGATATCACCTTTTGTTCCTTCGATCTTTGCGTGGCGTTCTAATTTCTTTCCGATCGCCTGGATGCAATGAGCGCTGCAGCCTCCCGGATATTCCAGTTCTACTTCGCTGTAATCATCGGTACCATATTCTGTCATATGTACTTCTGACTGAAATCCTTCCGGCGCAGCTTCTGTGATCATATGAAAAAATCCAAGATTGTAGATACCAATGTCTAATAACGCTCCGCCGCCTAATTCAGACTTAAACTTGCGTTCTCTTCTGTCGCCTTCCACTGTAAATCCAAACTGGGAAGTGATCCGCTTTACCTCTCCGATCACGCCATCTCTTAACATGGCCCGCAGCTTATCATATGCCGGCAAAAACCGGATCCAAAAAGCTTCCATAATAAACAGCCTTTTTCCTCTGCCAGTTCGTACAGTTCTTCTGCCTGATCCACACAAAGGGTAAATGGCTTTTCGCAAAGTACATGTTTTCCTGCTTCCAGCACATACGGCAATTTTCATAATGGAGACTGTTTGGCGTTGCAATATAAACCGCATCTACTTCGCTGTCTGTCATCATCTGTGCATAACTTCCGTAAACCTTCGGGATCCCGTATTTGGAAGCAAATGCTTTTCCATGCTCTAAATTGCGGGAAGCACAGGCGATCAAAGTCTCATCTTCCTGCTCCATATGGTTTACTGTATCTGCAAATTTCTCTGCAATGGTTCCTGTTGCTAAAATTCCCCATTTCATAAGCTATACCTACCAATTCTTTTTTAATTTTGTATTCCAGCTCACAGAATATGGATTCCACTGGCATGCCTTCAGGTTTTCGTAGATTTCTTCCCTGTCACCGGAAGTATCACCGGAGCCTGCTTCATAACCTTCCAGATAGCTCTGTACAAAAGAGTCCCAGGATTCAAAGGTACTCTGGATCTCCTTTGCAACTTCCAGTGCCTTATCTAAAGCCTCTTTTTCTGTGTAATAATCTGCCAGATAATAAAATCCCAGATTAGACTCTGCCTGCTGTAATCCCAGGCAGAACCGCTTTCCTTTGCTGACTCCAAGAGTTCATTTAAGGCCTCATCTGCAGAAGCCCTGTCAGTAACACCCCAGCTCTGTTTTAACATCTTGCGGGTCTGATCTCTGGTAGTCTTGTCGATCTCAGCACCATTTTCTTCTTTGCCATCTACTTTAAGGCTTCCGCCAAAAGCACGGATATTTCCGCCATTGTGCTTTGTAAGAATGGCATAGGTAGCATTGATCCACTGAACGGTCTTATTGTTCATATAAGGATTTGCTGTTTTGTTCAGATACTGCTGTCTGCTGCTGATGGCAGAAAAATCAGACTCAGAACTTTCACTGCTTCCTGCTTTTCTGGTAGCGGAAGGAACCACTGCACCTCTTTCATTGAAAACGTAGATCTTTCCATCGATCTCACGTTCACAGTTCTTTAAAAGATGGCCATTTTCATCCAGATAGAACCACTGGTTTCCTGATTTGCGGAAAGCATTTTCCACTCTGGTCCCATCGTCTTCGTAATAAGCGTAAGTATCGCCTTCTTTCTGCCATCCGGCAAAAGCGGTCACAGGACTGACTGCTGCCAGTGTACAGACAAGAAGCATCATGCTGCTTATGTGTCTTAAAAATTTTTTATCCATAACGATCTTCCTCTCGTTGTATCTCCTCAAACATAGTATAACACAGGCCTTTCCATTTTCCAACTTACACATTTCTGACGAAATTCTTTCATTCTTTCCTTTTGCAACTTATCTTTGTGCATTTTTTATCACATTTTTGTGCATTTTTTATCATTCGTTATAGAATTAAATACATTGTTTTAGACACTGGTCACAAAAAGTAATCTGTGATAGAATGGGTCCAGAAAAATGTATGAACTAAGATTTATGATGAGTATGGAGGTTTTGTAAATGGCATTACATGTTATGGATGAAGCAAACCGTTGTCTGGGATGTAAGGTTCCCCAGTGTCAGAAAGGGTGTCCTATCAGCACTCCCATCCCGGAAGTGATCAAACTTTTAAAGGCAAATAAATTAGATGAAGCAGGTAAAATGCTTTTTGAAAATAATCCGCTGACTACTGTATGCAGTCTTGTATGCAACCATGAAAACCAGTGCGAAGGCCACTGCGTTCTCGGACGTAAGGGTGCTCCGGTCCATTTTTCTACCATTGAAAGCTATATTTCCACTACTTACGCAAATAAAATGACCCAGGGACCTGCTCCTTCCAATGGTATGCGGGCTGCTATCATCGGTTCCGGTCCTGCCGGCCTTACCATTGCTGTCATCCTTGCAAGATATGGCTATGATGTTACTATTTTTGAAGGAAAAGATAAAGTTGGCGGTGTCCTTCGTTACGGTATCCCGGAATTCCGTCTGCCAAAATCTGTCCTGGATGATTTTAAATACCGCCACTTAGACTTAAAAGGCATTAAATTCCGTCCGAATACACATATCGGCGCGCCATCGGTATTGATGACCTGTTCCGTGACGGCTATAAGGCCATTTTCGTAGGAACCGGCGTGTGGAAGCCAAACGCCCTTCATATTAAAGGGGAAACTCTGGGAAATGTTCACTTCGGCATTAATTATCTAAACAATCCGGACAGCTACCAGTTAGGAAAACGTGTCATTGTCATCGGTGCCGGAAACGCAGCTATGGACGTTGCAAGAACTGCCATACGCAAGGGTGTTCAGGAGCTGACCTGCTTCTCTATCACAAAACAGGTGGCTGCAAGCAAGCATGAGTTCAGTTATGCTCAGTTAGAGGGCGTTCAGTTTGAGTACAATATGGCTCCTGTGGAGATCAAAGATGACGGTGTTATCTTTAAAGATGTGATTGAAAATGAAGACGGCACCTTTACTGACGTTCCGGACTCCACTCATTTCTTCCCGGCTGACAGCGTGATTATTTCTATCAGCCAGGACCGCAGAACCGGATCGTCAACACAACACAGGGTCTGGCTGCAGATAAAAGAGGCCTGTTGGTAGCCGATGAGACCGGACATACCACCCGCCCGGGTATTTTTGCTTCCGGTGATGTTGTGAACGGCGCACGTACTGTGGTTGAGGCAGTTGCTCACAGTAAAATAGTTGCCGAGTCTATGCACCAGTATATGCAGAGTCTGAAAGATGGGGAATAAGACTGTAACACAATTTTCTTGAAAATCTTATAAACCAAGAGTATAATCGGGGATGTTGCAAAATAAAATGTTTCGCTGCATCCCCCTTTTATGTGTTTTCAAAGTTTGTTCTGTTATAAAAATGGCAAACAAACTTTGTGAATGTACATATTTTTTAACTTTCATCAATTTACAAAAAGAAAAGAGAGTAATCATTATGAATCAGAAAAAAGTCACCCTCCGCGGAGAACTTGCCCTGCTGATCGTTATCCTCATCAACAGCATGGGCGTTGTTTTAATGCTGCGCTCCGGCTCCGGCATTTCCGCTATTTCCAGCGTCCCCTACGCATTTTCCCTTGTATTTCCGGCTTTGACCCTTGGCACCTGGACCTATATTTTCCAGGGACTTCTTGTTTTAAGCCTGATGATCTTAAAAAAACGTTTTGTTCCCAGCTACCTATTTAGTTTCGTAGCCGGTTTTGCCTTTGGAAAAATGGTAGATATTCATGAGATCTGGATCAACACACTGCCACTTACCATTCCCCTTCGGGTGTTCTACTTTGTGGCAAGCTATCTGATCCTCTGCTTCGGTATCGCCCTTTCCAACCGCTGCAAACTCCCGGTCATCCCAACCGACCTGTTCCCAAGAGATCTCTCCGAGATCATTAAAAAGCCTTATTCCAAAGTCAAGATCACCTTTGACGTAACCTGTCTTTTTATTACCGCCTGCATGACCTTCCTCTGCCTTGGACATATCTCCGGTCTTGGAATTGGTACAGTAGCAGCAGCTTTCACCATGGGAAAGACCATTGGTGTAATCGGGGATGCGATTGATAAGAAAGTGGAATTTGTATCCGTATTAAGCAAGTAAATACAACCATAAACATACTAAAAGCCGCCAAAACAGGCGGCTTTTTGCTATTCTATCATAGAAAAAGACTCCAACCCATCAGGTCAGAGCCTTCATTTCTTTAAATTTCGTCCGTTCCATTTTCTCTTTCAGAGCCATACGGATATCTGCCAGATCTTCTTTTACCAGCCGTTTTTCTTCTACCAGGCATTCTCCGGCTACATACACATCCCGTACATTGGAGGCGAAGGCGCTGTAGACCAGGGTGGAGTAGGGATCGTATATGGGGAACATGTTGGGGGAGTCGGTTTCTATGATTACCAGATCAGCCTCTTTTCCAGGTTCCAGGGAACCGGTCACATCTCCCAATCCCAAAGCTTTGGCTCCCTCAATTGTCGCCATTTTCACGATCTCTTTTGCAGGAAAAGCACTTCGGTCTTTTAAGGTGTTTTTGTGGAAATTTTCACACATACGCATCTGGGTAAACAGATCCAGAGTGTTTCCGCTGGCTGGTCCGTCTGTGCCCAGACCTACATTTACCCCCAGGCTGCGAAGCAGAGCCACCGGCGCTACTCCTTTGGCTGCCTTGGTGTTGGAACCGATACAGTGGGCAACATTGGTTTTCGTTTCTGCTAACAGCCTGCAGTCGGCTTCTGTCAGGCGGATACTGTGGGCAGTCAGCGTATGCGCTCCCAAAAGTTCAAAAGAATTCAGATACTCCACCGGTGTCATCTGGTATTTTTCTGCCAGATACGTCATTTCGTAATCCATTTCCGCAGTATGGAGTGTAAATACCGTATTTCCCTTAAGATCTTCTTCCAGAGCCATTTTCATATGTTCCCCGCTGCAGGTAGTGTTCCATGAGGAGTCAGCGCCCCTTTCACTCTTGGGTGGTTTCTGTAAGCCCGGATCAGGTCCCGGCCCCGTTCCAGCGCTTCCTCTGCACAGGAGGCGTCACAGGTAGCATCTTCCATTACGGTCTCCCCCGCAATTCCACGTATTCCCATCTGATCCATGATATGTGCTACTTTTTCTTCAAAATAATACATATCAAGAACTGTGGTCACACCGGAAAGAAGCAGTTCACAGATACCGTATCTGGCAGATGCTGCTGCCAGTTCGGCATCCATTGCCTGCGACTCCATAGGAAGCAGAAATACCCGCAGGCGGTCCTTGCAGTCATCTCCCAGTCCCCTGAACGATCATCCCTAAGTGGCTGTGGGTATTGACCATTCCCGGCATAATGATGCCTCTGCATGCATCCTTTTCCTGCCAGTTTTCTCCCACCCGGGCCAGAGCCGCTTTTTTTAATTCCAGTTCACTCTCCGGCCCTGCTTCCACGATTTTTGTTCCATCTATTATCACATAACCATGATCCCACACTTGCATCTGCTGGTCCATGGTCACTACAATTCCATTTTGAATGATCGTTTTCACTTTCAGATCCTCATTCCGTTTTTATCAAAATAAGTTTGGATCAGAGGCACTTTCTCCTGGCTCTTCACCTCTAACAGCCCGAAATCCGTCAGCTTCAGTCTTGGGGATACAGGAAGACATAAAGTAGACATGGACATGATCACATTGTTGTTGTCATAGCCCAGATCTTCCATGGCCTTTCGCACCTGTCCCAGCTGTTTGCCTAACACAGAAACAGGCTGATCCGATAAAATACCGCCTATAGGAAGAGGGGCCTGGGCCGCCAGCTTTCCGCCGGCATACACCACATAGCCCCCCTGAAGCTCTCTCACCCGTTTCTGGGCAAGTTCCATATCTTCCTCATTATTTCCCATTACAAGAAGATTGTGGCTGTCATGGGACCAGGTAGTAGCTGCTGCTCCCGGCTCCTTAAAAGTACCTTCCACCAGTGCTTTGGCAACATTTCCATTTTTCCCATATCGCTCATAAACCACTGCCAGGGAAAGTCCTGCTTCCTTCCAGCAGATATTTCCATTTTTAATGGATAATCTCTTTTTAACCGGTGTGGTAGCCGTACCAAAATCTGATATTTTTATCACATTTACTTCTGCAAATGCAGCTGACGGATCTTCCGCTTTGATCTGAAAATCCTCTTTTTCAGCCTCCCGGCACTGGACCGAATGATAAAAATGCTCTGGAAAATCTCCCACAGAAAGGGACCTTTGTTCCTGAATTTCCGCCTGCATATCTGCCTGCCCTTTCTCCAACGCACCCTTTTCATACACACAGCATCCCTTTTTAAATACCATAACCGGCTGCATGTCCTTAAGAGACTCCAAAAGAGCAAAATCAGCGATCTTTCCCGGTGCGATCATACCACGGTCATCTAAATGCATCCGCCTTGCAGGTGTCCAGGTAGCACAGTAAATTGCCTTTTCTACAGGCATCCCAGCCTCAATGGCTGCCTTTACGATCCCGTTTAACTGGCTCTTTACCAGCTTATCTGCCATGGTATCATCTGTCACCAGAGCTACATTTTCATACAGCTGATTTTCGCAGACCACCTTTACCACCTCAGGCCGCAAAGACTTAAGCTGCAGCTCCAGAAACATGCCAAGATCCGTTTTTTCCAATACCGACTGCGGGGTCTGCTGGGTATGGTCCGCATCTACGCCCTCATAGATAAAGCGGTTCAGATCCTCTCCCGAAAGTCCCGGGCAATGACCCTCAATGCGCATCAACGGCGCCTCTTCTTTGCAAAGCCGGATCATTTCCCTGGTCTTACTGTACCCGTCAGCACTGAGATCCTTAAAATTCATAATCTCTCCCAAACAGAGAACCCCCGAATCCGAAGCCATTTTCTTCGCATCCTCAGGATAAAGAGCAGCTCCCGGTGTCTCCAGTTCTTCATTGGTAGCCGGTACACTGGAAGGGATCGCCCAGAAAATATCCTGCTCCGTTTTCTGGCTCATAAAGCTTTTTATGCCTTCCATGCCAAATACATTGGCGATCTCATGGGCGTCTGCCACAACGGTAGTCACTCCATAGGGAAGTGTGGTCCTGGAAAATTCCACAGGAGTTGTCATAGAACTTTCAATGTGCATGTGGATGTCTATAAACCCCGGGATCATATATTTTCCCTGGGCGTCAATGGTCTTTACCCCAGGATAAACAATTGCAGGGGAAACGCAATAAAACTTTTCCCCTGCAACTGCCACATCCCGCTTTTCAAAACACTGTCTGTAGGTCATAAAGACATTTGCGTTTTTAATAATAAGATCAGCGGTCATATATTTTCTCCTACTGATTGATGGTTCTGTTCCACTGGTCGATCCAGTTGTTTAAGATCGGGTTTACGAAAGAATATCTACGATCTTTGCGTTGTCAGCAGTCTCGCCGTAGGTCATATCCTTTGCTTCTTCCTCAGTAAAGGTAACTTCCTTGTTGGTAGGAGCCTCATTTAATGCCTTACCAGTCTTTGTCTGCAGTTCAGGCTGATGCGATAGTTTAAGTACTCATAAGCCAGATCTTTGTTCTTGCAGTTCTTGGTAATGTTAATGGTATTGAAGTTTGCGTAAGTTTCCTCTGGAGTTACATATACCAGATCCGGGTTTGCTGCTACAATAGTAGGAACACCGAAATCACCTACAACAGCTGCTGCTACTTCACCAGAAGTAAACATATTGATCAGGTCAGAAGACTTTGTATAAGTCTTAACAAGGTTTGGTTTTAACTCAGCCAGTGCTTCAAAAGCTGCTTTTCCTTCATCCTCTGCTACAGGAGTACCTGCATGGTCACCTGCTACATAAACCATAGCCGGTCCAAAAGTAGTTGTGATCTCAGGAATAGAAACCATACCTTCCAGGCGGGAGTCCCACAGATCATCAAAACTCTTGATCTCAAAGCCGGTCAGTTCCGGATTGTAGATGATACCGATGCTGTTGATGGTGTAAGGAATACCCTGTCCATTTTCAGCCAGCTCTTTTGCAGCCGGGATCAGGTTTTCTGCATTCGGAATCTTGCTTAAGTCAATGGTATCGAAAAGTCCCTCATCTGCGCCCTTTGCAGTCATAGCCTGAGAAAGTTCGATCACATCAATAGAAGACTCGCTGTCTGCTGCCAGCTTGGTATAACGGTCATTGGTACCGCCTGTTTCTGTTACGATCTCGCAGCCAAATTCCTGCTCAAAAGGAGTATATACTTCATCTTCAGAAATATCTTCGCTCAGTCCGTAAGTAGAAAGGACCAGCTTTCCATCTCCCTTAGAGCCTTCCGTAGCATCTGCCTTGGAGTCTGCTGCTGTCTGTCCCTTGGTATCTGCTGTCTTATCGGAGGTGGATGCGCCGCCGCATGCAGATAACATCATTGCTGCACAAAGTACTACTGCTAATCTCTTTTTCATAATAATTCTCCTTTTATATAAAGATTTATAAAGATTTTTACGTAAATGCTTTTTAATGCCGGATCTTACTTAATCTTGTATTTATCTTCTCACCAGGATCAGCTTATCCTCTGGAAGATACAGACGGAGCATATCGCCCTCTTTAAATACATGGTCTGTACCCATATTTACCTTTAAAACACCGGCTGCTGTCTCTACTTCATACTGATAACTCTTTCCAAGGAAGGTGCGAACACCTACTTTGCCGCTCAGTACATTTTCGGAAAACTTATCATCTGCCAGACGGATATCATCCGGGCGGATGGTTGCCGCATATTCCCCGCCGTCTAAATCCATGGCTGTCTTAAATGCAGTTCCATCTGAGAGAACATATAAATGATCTGCCTTTTTCTCTACATCCAGGAAATTCTCAAATCCAATAAAACGTGCTACAAACTCCGTTGCAGGTCTGCGATAGATATTTTCCGGTGTGTCATACTGTTCGATAACACCACCATTCATAACTGCCACTTTATCGGAAATAGAGAAACATTCTTCCTGATCATGGGTTACAAATAAAGTTGTGATACCTAACTTTTTCTGCAGGCGCTTGATTTCCACACGCATGGAAAGACGCAGCTTTGCATCCAGATTGGATAACGGCTCATCTAATAAAAGAAGCTTTGGCTCAATAACTAAGGAACGGGCTAAGGCCACTCTCTGTCTCTGGCCACCTGACATCTGTCTTGGGAAGCGGTTTGCCAGGTCGCTAAGGCCGCATACTTCCAAAATATCCTTTACCTTTTTATCGATCAGTTCCTTATCCATTTTTCTGGTGCGAAGCCAAAAGCCACGTTATCATACACGGAAAGATGCGGGAATAATGCATAACTCTGAAATACCAGTCCGAAATTTCTCTTGTGGACCGGAACCTTTGTCATATCTTCCCCATCCAGTAAAAAGCTTCCGCCCTGTGGATCAATAAAACCTGCTACTACACGAAGAGTGGTAGATTTTCCGCAGCCGCTGGGACCAAGTAAAGACACCAGCTCTCCTTTTTCCACATCCAGGTTTAAGCCCTTTAAGATCTGTTTTTTCTTATCGTAACTAACATCAATATCCTTTAAACTCATAAATGCCATTTTCATTTTCTCCTTTATCCGCCTGACCGGCGCTGTTATAACCTGTAACTTATTTTGCCAGAGCTGCAATACCCAGTGTACGGTCTACAACGACCATGATGATAACCGTCGCTGCCATTAAAAGTACGGATACAGCAGAAACTGTAGGATCATAGTTGTACTCAATGTAATTCATCAGGGTTGACGGGAAGGTGGACACGCCAGGACCTGATAAAAACATGGATACCGGGATATTATTAAAGGAATTGATAAATGCCAGCATAAACGCGGAAGAAATACCGCTTGTTACATTTGGAAGCACTACCTTAAAGAAAGCGGCGGTCTTCGGACATCCAAGACTCCAGCTGCTTCTTCAATAGAAAAATCAAACTGCTCCATGGAAGAACCTACCACACGGATCACATATGGCAGTGTTACCATGAAATGACCTGCCAAAAGTCCTGTAAATACAGGGATCCTTAAAGTTAATATCAGGCACTGGTACATGATAAAGCCGATAACGATACCTGGCACAATGTAGGTGACAGGAAAATGGATTTTAAAAGTCCTCTCCCTTTCATGCCGGATCTTGCCAGGGCATAGGCTGCGGGAATACCAACCAAAAGGGAGATAAAAGTTGCCAGAAATGCCACTTCCAGGCTGGTGATAAAGGACCGGCGGAAGGATTTTAAGGCGAATACATTGGCAAACCATTTTAATGAAAAAGACTCAATGGGAAATGTAATGGCGCTGCCGCTCCAAAGGCTGTTACTGTAATGATCAGCAGAGGAATAGCAAGAAACGCAAATACCAGCACTGCCCATATGGTCAAAAGTTTATTTTTACGCATAATTCTCACCTCTCCGGTCCAGTTTAGCTGCCAGAGCATTAAAGCCCCGGATCACAGCCAGTGTTACAACGATCATGATCAGCGCGATCACAGAAGCACCGGTCCAGTCACTGACGGACATGGCACGCTGATAGATCAGGGTCGCCATTACCATGTTGGAGTTGCCTCCCAATAACTGAGGCGTTGTATAAGCAGTCAGTGTTCCGGTAAATACCAGGATGCCTCCTACGATGATACCCGGAAGACTCATAGGAAAGATCACCTTCATAAAAGCTTCCATACGGGCTGCCCCAAGACTTAAGGCTGCTTCCATCATGTCATCGTCAATATTTTCCATAACACCTGCTACTGTTACGATCATCAGAGGAAGAAACAGATACACAGAACCAATGATAATGGAAAAGTCTGTATACAGCAGTTTTAATGGCTTTGGCACCACTCCCAGTCCAACCAGCACTTTGTTGATAATGCCGTTGCTTCCCAGGATATTGATCCATGCAAAGCTTCGTATTACAGAGTTGGTCATCATTGGGAAAATGGAAGCTGCAAGGAGGATCCCTCTCCATTTCTTGCTGCACCGGCTGATAAAATAAGCGGTTGGGATACCGCCCACCATGCAGACAAAGGTAGTGATCACTGCGATCTTTACAGTACGGATAAAGATTTTCCTGTAATACTCATCCTGGAAAAATCCCACATAGGCATCAAAGGGATATGCTCCGGAAAAGATACTTGGAAACAATACCCGAAGCAGCGGGATCGCCAGAAATAAAAACAGGATCACCAGTCCCGGTGTGAGCATAAACCATGCACTGCTCTTTTTCATTTGTTTTTGTTTCTCCTCTCTGATAAATATTAATTAGCATACATAATAAATATTTATTTCTTAATGAAATGTACTTATATATTTCACATACATTATAGAAAGTGGTATACTATAAGTCAAATATATATTTTCTATAATTTTTATGCAGTAAAGCTATAATATAAATTTGGAAAGGACACCTATGGAATTAAAAGAAGCCCGCTATATTCTTGCCATTGCAAAACACCAGAGCATTGGAAAAGCCGCAGAATCCCTGTATATTTCCCAGCCCTCTTTAAGCAAATATTTAAAAAACCTGGAAGAACGCCTGGGCGCTCCCTTATTTGACCGCAGGGAAAACCACTACTATCCACTTACATGGGGGAGCGCTATCTCTACTACGCAGAGCGCATTGCCGCCTTTGGGGACCAGTGGAGCCAGGAATTTGATGACATTGCCCACCAGGAAAAGGGACGCTTAAATATTGCCGCACCCATTATGATGGTACTACTCTCATCGAGCCATCCCTTATGGCTTTCACAAGCGCTATCCTTATGTTACCTTAAACATTATGGAAGCTATTAATTTCGTTGCGGAAAACAGCCTGGAGGACAACTCCATTGACCTGACGATCTATAATGTACATAAATTTCCGGAAAATATGGATTATCAGATATTAAGAGAAGAAGAGATCGTACTGGTCTTAAATAAAAACCACCCCTTATGTGAAAAAGCCCAGCCAAAGGAAGGCTTTCGCCACCCATGGCTGGACTTGAAAATGCTTGAAAAAGAAAATTTTATCCTGTTATACCCGGACCAGAATACCGGTGGTATCGCACAGTCTTTATTTAAAGAATACTCTATGGAGCCAACGGTACTCCTTCACACCAGAAACAGTGCCATGTCCATCCGCCTTGCGATTCAGGGACTGGGAGCTGCTTTTGCACCGGAAAGTTATTTTCGGGAAGAATCCCGGTTTTTCCCGGAAGGATGCTGCTTCTCCATTGGCCAGAAACCGGTTCTTACCACAACCATTGTAGCATACCAGAAAAAGAAATACCTTTCCCAGCATGCAAGAGACTATGTGGAGATCTTAAAAGAATATGCTACTTCCCTATCGGTTTCAAAGGGCAACGATATATAAAAAATAATTTAAACAAAATGATCTATCTTATTTTCTTCCTGTATAGATCCATGCGGCGAATGCCACTGTAGCCGGAACACTTAATACGATACCGAAACTTCCTGAAAGTCCCTGCATCAAAGCGATACCGATGTTATTGGAATTAATAATCTGAAGATAAGGAAGATGATAGGCATAATCCATGATCAGCATGGAAATACTGCTGCCTGCAAAAGCAAGGATCAGCGTATTGGAATCTGTTCCCATCATATCACGGCCCACTCTCATTCCTGCTTTCACCAGCTGCATGCGGGTAATCTGGTGGTTCTGGTCATAAATCTCTTTCATGGCACTGGAAATAGACATAGCTACGTCCATAACTGCCCCTAAGGTACTGATCAGAAGACCGGAAAATAAGAGTCCGCTTACCTGTATATCATTGGTCTCATAAAGAGTAAGAAGACTTTCTATATCTGATACATTCCACCCTGTGATCCCTGATAATCTGGAAAATACAGTAGCTGTGATCCCGGCAATAAGGACTCCTGATATGGTCCCAAGGACTGCACAGACTGTTTTTTCAGAAGCACCGCCTATAAGGTACATGGTCACTGCGGTGGTAATGGCACATATAAATACGGCTGTCCAGAAAGGTGAATATCCCATATAGACTACGGGAAGATAAATAAAAAGAATGGCTCCAAAGGTAAAGATCAGTCCCAGAGCACCTTTTACGCCCTGCAGACCGCCTACCAGGCACAATGCCAGCAGATAAAGTACCACAAAACCGATCATTACCTCTTTCCGGTCCATGGAATAAACGCTTGTGATCACTGAATTTCCTGCAACGCTCTGGAGAACCACTACCCGCATTCCCACTTTGCAGGCTGCACCAAAAAGATAGCCTGCACTGCTGGTAGTTGTAAGTTCCTGTCCCTTTTTCACTCCACTCGTCATCTTTACGACTACAGTCTGCTGCCCCACACGCATTCCGTCTTCCTGAATGTTGTCTTCCAGGATACGGACCACTTTTCCTGTCTCAAAAGTCTGCCCTGTGCGGTTGACCAGCTGTGTCTTAGTTACGTTATTCAGTTTTACCACTGCCAGTGCCATGATCACCATGATCACTGTCATAACTGCGTACTTTTTTACCTGTTTTTTCAGTGCCTGATCCATTTTTACTGCCTCGATCTATCCGATCAACGTCCCGCAAGGCTTTTTGCAGCTTTCGCGGGACGGAATTTGATCTTTTATGTCTTTTTATATCTTTTTTATACCTTTTATTGCCGGCTTTGGGCTTATCTGTTTACGGTCTTGTGAATGGTAAAGGTATTATCAATATTTTCTACCTTTCCTTCATCTGTGATCTGGTAAGTAGTGATCTTGAAATCATCCTTTGTCAGATCGATCACAGAGTAGCTTGGCAGCCAGTTCTGGCTTCTTACTTCAATGTAATCCTGCTGTGAATTGATAAGCTCATAATACTTGGAACCGGAAGCGGAGTTTGCTGTCATATAAAGGGTTCCCTTGGGGTTGGTCACAACGGATTTGCCGGAGCTTTCAATGGTATAGCACTTATTGTCTGCTGTAAAAGCATCTTTTGCTTCTACAGCAGCTGTATCAGATGAAAGAGGATTTAAAGTAATACTCTCCCCTGTATTGTTGTTGTAAGCATGATCCCAGTCATAGTCCAGACCTGTTTCATCCAGTCTGAATTCATAAGAGCCATGTGACTTTCCATCTCCATAGAGGATTTTGGAACGGCTGTAGGTATGGTCATGTCCCTGAAGACTACGTCAATATCATACTTGTCAAATACAGGTGTCAACTGGGTACGAAGGATCATACCGTCTGTATCAGAGTGATCCAGGCCGGAGCCGTAGATATCCTGATGGATGGTCACGATACGCCATTTGGTATCCGGGAAGTTTGCAACTGCTTTCTGAATGGCCTGCTCATGTTCTGCTACATTGTAGTTGTTTGTATTTAATACAATGAAAAGGCCAGGTCCATAGCTGTAGTAATAATCTCCTCCTGCTTCTGTCATTCCCAGATCAGTCGGATTTGGATTGTTAAAATGATAGCTGTAATCTTTGTTTAAAGAGTCGTGGTTTCCAATGGTAGTTGCTACCGGAAGGCTCTTTAAAGCATCTGCGGAAAGATAAGCTGCATACTCTTCTTCCTTTGGCTTTCCTGTTTTATTTACCTGGTCACCGGCAGAGATCACAAAATTCAGATCCGGGTTCTGTGCTAAAGCTGCATCCAGTGTACGGTCCCATGCAAAACCGTCATTGCGGGCTGCTGTATTGGCAGCGCCGGAGTCAGCACTTAATTTTCCTTCTCCCTGAGGCTGTCCCTTAGAAGCACCTACCTGCGGGTCGCCTACATAAAGGATCTTTACATTTTCAAAACTTCCTGTTTTATAAACTTCCGCAGGAGTTCTCACACCGCTCTTTTCTACAGAATAATAATAAGTAGTGTTTTCTTTCAGACCGTTTACAGTTACATAGTTGTAGCTGTAAGGTTTTCCACCTGTAAGAGATGGATCTACACTGCTTGCAGTTCCTGAACAGGCTTTAAGATCATCCTTATCTGTTCCAAAATAAACAACAGGTGTTGGATCGTTTCCTTCACTGTACCATGCAAAATTCAGTTCGGAAGCTGCGCCGCCAGGTGTTAATGATACCTTTGTAAAATCTGTAGCTGTCTGGTTCCAGTCTGCTACCCACTTCTGCCACTGTTCAGATCCGCCGGTTACAGATGAGTCATTGTAATGTGTGGTAGCAGCCCATACCTGCTGTCCCCCGATCACCAGTACACCTGCTAAAAGTCCTGCTGCAATTCTTCTCTTTTTCATATCCATTCCCTTTCTTTTATATTACTTTTTGTTATTTTTTATTCTGATCATGGTTTTAGTATAAAAAAGCCATGTAAAATCTACTACCAGGAAAATGTATAGGAAATGTATGATTTTTGCAAATTGAAGTCTGAAAAATGAATGTACCCCGGAACATAAAAAGCGCCCTGGAACATGCTTTTTACATATCCCAGGGCGCTTCCTACTAATTTTTATGCATCTGATCTTGAAAAGGCATTTTTCATAGAAGCACTCAGCTCAAATAACACCTTATTCAGTGTATTTCCTGTCTCTTTCTTTAACATAGCTGCCATTTCTTCGTTGATCTCTTCCCGGATCTTTTCTTTTTCTTCCGGCGTGCCTGCTGCCTGCTGCGCCTTATCTCCCTTGATGATCAGTGCATGGGCTTTAGATCCCACTGCCAGGCGGTAGCGCTCAATATAAATAGAAGTCTTTGCATAAGCTGCATCTGCCATAGCTGCGATCATACGGCTGGCCCAGTAGAAATTCTCAGTGGAAACCTCTGCTGTGGTATTTGCCATATACTCCGGTGTCTTTGATACCTGTGGATAAAATGGCACTAATACATTAAATGGATTGGAAGCAAAGGCAACCCACTGGATCACCTGAAACTCCTCCGGCATATAAGGGCGGATCTGGATCAGTGACAGCAGATCGGTGCGGTTGATGCCGATAGCGCGGTATTTATTGCGGTATACCGGGTCAGAGTGCTTCGCATATGGATCATAAGGTGTTCCCTGAAAATGAGAGGACAGCACATATTTTACATCTTCCACTGTGATCTTCTTTTCCGGAACCATGCACCATGCAGATCATCTGACTCCGGTGTATAGTCCGCGTCTTCCCCTTCCCATTTCATGGTATGGGGATTGAAATAGCGAAGACCGAACCAGGCTCTTGGGGTATTGTATACATGGTCAGAATCCTCATGGCTGCCAAAAGCATCCCTCGGGTTAAAGCAGTCATCAAAGGACAGATCCAGATGATTTTCTTCAATAAATTCCCTCATATCTGCAGAACACATATATTCCTTCTGCTCAAATAAGGCATCTTCCAGATCAAATACATCCAGTCCCAGCTGGTTTGGCATTACCACATAGCTGTCATCAGGTACTCTTCTGGCGATCCAGTGGTGTCCGCCGATTGTCTCAAGCCACCAGATCTCATTTGCATCCTGAAAAGCAATCCCATTTTTCTCATAAGTTCCATACTGCTCCAACAGGCTTCCCAGGCGCTTTACACCTTCTCTGGCACTGTTAATATAAGGAAGGACAAGAACAACGATATCCTCCTCTCCAATACCACCTGGAACTTCTGCCTTTCCGTCTTCTGCCGGCTGGTACACTACCATAGGATCCGCACCCAGGACTCTCGGGTTGGAGGTAATGGTCTCGGTTGCAGTCATTGCCACATTTTTCTCATTTACACCGCAGGCTGCCCAAATTCCCTGTCCGGGAATGGCATTAGGAGCTGCGCTGTAGCGCATGGGATGCTCCGGAAGCGGGATCTCCACATGAGAGATCACAGATTTGTACACCTTCGGCTGCTCCTCCGGATGTACGATCACATATTTTTTTGCTGTAAAATGATTGCCGCCTGCATCGTCATTTCTGGCGATCATGGTAGAACCGTCATAACTTGCCTTTTTTCCTACTAATATAGTTGTACATGGCATAATGTCATTCCTCCTGTCATATTTTCCTCAGGGATCTTAAGCAGTTCCAGAAGTATTTTCTGAAACAGCAGAAAGCCCCCTGAAAGTACCAAAGCAGTTCCAATGGATAAAATAGTCATCCAGCAGACTGCCTGCTTCATCTTCTTTTCATTTCCGGCACCGAAATTGCGGCTGACCGTAAGAGCCAGACCATTGTTCATACCGAAAGCAAAGTTGGTGATCAGGCTGTAAAGAGCTGCCGTTGCGCCAATCTCAGCCAGTGCCTGGTCTCCTAACATATGGCCTGCTATGGAAGTATCTGCCAGATTGTAAAACTGCTGCAGCAGATTTCCTATAAAAAGAGGTAGCGCAAAGCGAAGAAGAAGCCCCGCAGACACCGGCCATCACATTTACCATGCCTGTAAAGGAAGCATCCATTCTGCAAGATATGTCTTATTTTTGTTCATGATCCACATTGCAGCCAGGACACTTTTTCTGTGTTCTTATGCATTCTTGCAAATACACCATCGGGATAATTTTTCTTCCTGTACTTCTCGTTCAGTTCCGGAAAATACTTCTCCATGTTTTTAAGTCCTCTTTTCTCTCGTTTTTTGTCTGGCGGACTTTTTGTCTACTTGTCAGCTGATAAAAGTTTAACAAAAGTGAGCATAGAAGTCAAATTTTTCCAAGATCTTTTGCTATTTTCCACAACTGTCTGCAAGGTTCCTGGTAAGTTCCGAAGTTTTCCATACAGCAGATCACCTTTTCACAGTTTTTAAGGACCTTTACCGCAGTTTCAAAGGTCGCATCTGAGACCGATTCAAAGGCTTTTTCCCGAATCACCACAGAAGCCAGTGCCTCTGCCACCGGATATTCCCTGTCGTTTTCCCACAGGATACCTGCTGCAAAGGGAATTCCCTCTTTTTGCAGCTGCCGATACACCGGGATTCCTGTTCCATTTCCGCCAATGACAAACACCTTCGGCTCTCCTTTTACAGCTTCCAACTCTACGCTGCCATAATCTGTAAGATAGGTGCCTTTTTCGATCTGAAACAGTTCTTTGATATAATCTCCACTGAAAATTTCCTCCGGCGTACCAAAGCGGCCAATGGAATTATCCCCTTTTACACAGATAATATGATCGGATATCTTCTGGGCCAGATCCAGTTCATGCAGAGACATAAGCACTGCCACTTTCTTTTCCCGCACCATATTTTTAAGAAGATACAAAAGTTCCAGTTTGTGCCGGATATCTAAAAATGCAGTCGGCTCATCTAATACAATGACCTGTGGTTCCTGACAGATGGCTCTTGCAAGAAGGACTCTCTGGCGCTGTCCGTCACTGACCGCCTCAAAGTCCTTTTCTGCCAGTTCCAGTCCCTGGACCAGTTCTAAAGACTCCCTTACGATCTGCCAGTCTTTTTCTGTCAGGATCCCCATTTTCCCTGTATAAGGATACCGCCCCATACTTACCACTTCTTCACAGGTCATCCGCTCTGTTTTCACTCGGCCGGTCATCATCACAGACATACGAAGGGCAATCTCTTTTTCCTTCATGGTCCCCATAGAGGTTCCATCCAGCCACACTGCCCCTTTTACCAGTTTCAGCTGACCGATCAGGCTCTTTAATATAGTAGATTTTCCTGCGCCGTTTGGTCCTATGAGAGTCAGTATCTCTCCCCTGTTTACATGAAGGTTTATCTTTTGGATCAATGGCAGGTTATGATAACCTACGCTTATATCTTCCGCACAAATATAAGAACTGCTTCTTTCTTCTGCCATCATCCTGTCACCTTCTTCCTCTGGTCTGTATCATCATATAAATAACCACCGGCGCTCCAAACACAGCTGTTACTGTACTGATACTTAATTCTACCGGCGAAAACAGGGTTCTTGCAAGCCGGTCACAAAAGCTGCAAAATACTGCCCCGCCTAAAAAGCAGGCAGGTATCATAATAATCGGCTTTGTTGTTTTAAACAGGCTTTTTACCAGCTGTGGAACAGCGATCCCCACAAAGGAGACCGGACCTGCAAAAGCAGTAACGCAGGCAGAAAGGATACTGGACACCAGGATCAGTGCCAGGCGAAACGCCTTTATGTTCACACCCATACTGGCTGCATAGATCTCTCCTAACTGATATGCCCCTGCAGGTTTTGCCATCAACATGGCACAGATCATACAAAAAAAGAGCACCACTGCCATAACCGAAATATTTTCCCAGGTAATGCCGGAAAAACTGCCCAAAGACCAGTTATGCAGATTTACGATATTAGAGTCATCTGCAAAGGTAACTACCAGATCCGTAACTGCGGAACAGATATAGCTGACCATAATACCACAGATGACAAGAATAGACATATTGTTCACTTTATTGGCGATCAGGATCACAAAACCCATAGAAAGCATGGCACCAATAAAAGATGCCAAAATCAATACAACGGAACCTGCCACCAGCCCTCTTCCCAGAAGAAATATCATCACCAGGGCTGTCATCAGTTTTGCACCGGAAGAAATTCCCAGCACAAAGGGGCCTGCAATGGGATTTGCAAAAAAGGTCTGAAGCAGAAATCCGGAAACAGACAGGGCACCGCCTAATAACATAGCTGCCAGCACTCTTGGGAAACGGATATCCCAGAGGATCCTTGCCTGTGTACTTTCATCCGGTCCCTGAAACAAAAGCCGCAGCACATCTTTCGGTTCTACACTTACACTTCCGGAATAAATATTCCAGAAAAAAAGCAGGACCAGTGCCACAACCAGGAGTAAAAATACCCCTGCAATATGGATCCGCTTTTTTGCTGTTCCCGTCATTTCTCTGGTCTTCAACCTGTGTTTCCCCTTTCTTATTTCAGTTGATGGATATAATGCATCTGTCCTTCATCTGGTGTCTCTTCTGTCAGCATCCTGTGTATATCCTGTATCATATTTCCCAGTCCCATAGTCTCCTGGAACAGGTTCTTTCCTGTACACCACACATGTCCCTCTTTAACTGCCTTAAAATCTGCTAACAATGGGCTTTTTGCAAGAAATTCATCCATTGTGGTCAGTTCACCGTCAATGGTACTGTTATAAATAATGTAATCTGCGTCCTTTGCCTTTGCATAAAAGGCTTCCATTTCCATATTCATGGTAGAAAGAGCGTTTTCCTCTTCTTCCTCTGCACTCTGGGGAACATAGGTGCCACCTGCCATAGTGATCATTTTTGCCACATAATCTCCCGGCTTACGCACATTGGCACTGCCCCTGGATGTAATGTAAAAAAAGGCTACTGTTTTTCCCTGGTTTGTCTGATCCGAATGTTCCTGTCCTTCATCCGCCTGAACAGAAACATTTTCCAGTTCTTTGATCTCTTTTTCAAATAATTCCTCTGCCAGCTGCTCTTTTCCTGTAAGTACCCGTACAGCTTGATCCATTCCATCCTTCCTAAAGGATCCGCCTCATAGCTGGAACGCTCTACCAGGACCGGAACTCCCAGATTTTCCAGCTGCTCCTTTACCTGTGGACAATGATAGATCATGGTAGACTCAATGGCAAGGGAGCAGGACTTATCTACGATCCGTTCATAATCAGGAGCGCTGTATTTTCCTGCATATTCCATGGTTCCCTCTTCCAGAGCTTTTTTCGGTTCCTCTAAATACCAGCCGGAACGGTCTGTACCGGAAAGGGTGATCTGATCCACTGCATCCAAATGGCAGAAAAAGTCCATAGCAGAAGTAGCTGCCAGGTACATATTCGTTAAAGGCTGCAAAAGGGGCGTAATATCTTCCGGGAGATCTTCCGGTACCGGCTCTCCTTCCGGCACTACCAGGAATTTTTCATCTTCTCCAATAATGACCAGGCATAGTTTTCTTCCCCATAGTAGGTGACAGAAAACTGATCTGCATATGAAAGATCCATACTTCCTGTCTGCGTTAGTTCTGACCAAGAAAGGGATTTTTGCCCCGTTTTTCCTGTCTGCTCCTGTGCTGTAGGGGAAGTAACTATATTCTCTTATATTTTCTTGTCTTTTGTCCGCATCCAGCGCATATTCCCAGAACGCAGACAGTCAGCGTTCCCAGAAGAAATCCTTTTAATAGTTTCTTTTTTATCTGTTTTTTCATCTTTCTTTCCTGTGATCTGCTGCCTGCCGTTACTGTGGCTGAATACTTTCAGAGTCAAAGATCAGTGTATAGTCGATCTCATGAGGCACACTCATGGCTGTGGTATCTGCGATCACTTTCTGTTTCTGGTCAAAAACAGTGACCGGGATCTCAAAGGAAGAATTTCCTTCTGTATTTACAGGCTCATACTTTTCTTCTCCCACTTTCATATAATCATAATGAGAGCTGCCCAGGTGATCACAGCCGTTGCCTTTCCATCCTGGATCTTTAACTGCGTTGGCGTTTCCACAGTTGTACGGCCGGAACCGCTTCCAGTTTCACTTCCACTGTGTATGTTCCGTCTTCCAGGCCCAGGCTTTCCACAGTTTTCATGTTCCCCTCTTTGTAGGCTTCCATTGGAAGGGAAGATGCCCGGACTACCAGGTCCTGTCATACCAGGTTTCTTTCTTTTTGCTGTAAGCTGCACAGTCAATTCCTTTGTCTAAGGCTTCTACCGGGATCTCAAATACATTCTTTCCATCTGCACTCTCTTCTCGCCTGAATGTAATCTCCTTCCCCTGCTTTTTCTGCCTCTTCCCCGGTTCCCATAAATACTTTTCCATAGCCGGAACCGCTTAAGGTCAGCTTTGCGCTCATCTTTCCATCAGCAACCGTCAGTTCTGCCTCTGTAATGTGGAACATGGAAGAGCTGGAGTCCACCTCTACCAGATAAACGCCGTCTTTTAACGCATCTGCTTCAACAGGCACCATATCATCTGTTACTACCTGCACTGTAGGAGCCGTTTCTTTTTCTGTTTCGGCACCTGCTGCACCAGATGTTTCTGCATTTTCTTTTGTATCTGCCTGTTCGCTTACAGCCTGGGAAGTTGCCCCGCTGTCTGTCTTTTGTCCGCATCCGGAAGACATCCCCACTAAACCAACGATCCCGGCACACAGTATATATTTTCTTATTTTCATCTTTTTACCATCTTTCTCACTGTCTATAGGTCCACTGCCGGACACATCACCGGCACATTTCCCATATGCATTGCAACAAAAGGCAGCCAGAATTTTCTCTGACCGCCTTTTTTATTTTAACTTAGCATCCTAATGCAAAATCGATTATTTTGCAAGACTGTCAACAGCTGCCTTTGCATGTTCTACAAACAGCTGCTGGATCGGCTCTAACTCACCTAAACCTCTTACCAGGCAGGTTACTTCATAACCAGCTTCTTCAAAAGTGGTCTTCCAGGAACCTTCTTCATCACCTGCCATATCGTTGTTTGCGTGATCACCGGCAACGATCATTAAAGGCTCTAATACAACTTTCTTATAGGAACCTTCTTTTACCTTTGCTACTACATCTTCCAGACTTGGAGTTGCTTCTACAGTACCTACATAGTAGTGCTCAAAGCCTTCCTCTGTCAGCATATCCTGCATCTTGGCATATACCTGATTGGAGTCAGCCTCTGTACCATGACCCATAAAGCAGATCGCGGTCTCGCCATCATCATATTCCTTGGTTGCGTCTGTAATTGCCTGGATCACTGCCTTAAAGTCATCATCGGATGTAAGTAATGGTTCACCTACAACAACCTTCTCAAAGGAGTCTGCATTTTCTGCAATTTCATTTACCAGATCTGTATATTCAAGACCATTCATCAGATGGGTTGGCTGAACAACCAGAGTCTTTACACCATTATTTACTGCACGGTCCAGAGCTTCTGTTACATTATCAATAGTAACATCATCCCTCTTCTTTACATGGTCAATAATGATCTGGCTGGTAAAACCTCTTCTTACGGAAAAATCCGGCTCTGCCTTTTCGATGGCATCTTCAATAGCACCAATGGTTAAACGACGGCTGTCATTGTAGCTGGTTCCAAAACTTACAACTAAAAGTTCTTTTTCTCCGATCTCATCCTGATTTCTTGTGTTGTCCAATGCTGCATCTCCTGTATCGTAGTTTTCTTCGTCCTCTTCTTCAGCAGCAGTTTTCTCTTTCTGGGTCTCCTCTGCTGTGGTCTCTTCTTTTGTTTCCTCAGCATTTGTCTCTGCTACAGAAGCGGCTGTTGTCTCCTTTGCGCTTCCAGAGCATCCTGCTACGGTACCTGCAGCTACTGCTGCCGCTGCGAAAAGCAGCATTGCTTTTTTCAACTTCATTTTCATTTTCCTCCTTGTCCTAAGACACATAATAATATGTATCGATCCGGAAGAAATTCCCGGCAGGGCGCAGGAGTCCATTTTCCTGTGTGAGTCAGAAATCCTGATCCATGATAACACGACTGGAACAATTGCCATGATCATCTTTCAGGACCGGCACGATCAATTACTCGTGACCCGGAATGAACCTTCTCCTGTACCAACAAATGGCAGGTTTCCTGGCTTGCTGCTTTCTACATACAAAACTGCCTTCCCGGTTTCCCAGTGGCGGATATTCTGTCCTTTCTATCCACGTTTTATATGCATGGGATCTGGATGATAACTTTCCGGATCTCCTTTACAGCTTACAGTGACGAGATCGCGCAGGTACTTCCCCTGCTTCCCTTTTACCTCTTTATAAATAGACACGACCGCTGGTCAGCGGCTGGTCCATAAACAAAGAGCACCATTTGCTCTTAACTCGATATAAAGCTATCCTATCACCTATTAGTTTAAAAAGCAACTTATTTTACTGTCACAGCTGAATATAGCACTTTATACCCAGGAACAGATCAGGCTTAAGTTACCCTCAAAAGAGCAGGTCCCAAAATCAGCAGGAATGATAAAATGATCTCCCTTTTTGATCTTTCTGCCGTTTATGCTTCCTTCTCCTTCAATCACACTGGCATTTACAAAACCAGCCTCAAAAACATGGTCCCAGGTTCCGTGGATATCGTATTTTTCTACTGTATAATAAGGGCATGTTTCCAGATGTTCCAGGTCAGCTCCTTCTGTATGGGTGATGCTTCTCTGGTCCTTTGCAGGCTGGAATGGAGTTTTGATCACATCCAGACTCTGTTTTACATGAAGTTCCCTAAGCTTTCCGTTCCATTTTCTGTCATAATCGTATACACGGTAAGTAATGTCACTGGACTGCTGGGTCTCTAAAATAACAGTACCGCCTTTGATGGCATGGACACAGCCAGGATCGATCTGATAAAAATCGCCTTTTTTTACCGGCACTTCACGGATCAGGTCTTTCCAGCGCTTTTCCTCTACCATCTGCATTAATTCTTCTTTGTCTTTTGCATGATGGCCGATAACGATCTGGGTTCCCGGCTCACTGTCTAAGATGTACCAGCACTCTGTTTTTCCCAGAGAGCCGTTTTCATGTTCTTTTGCGTAGGCGTTATCCGGATGTACCTGGATGCTTAAGTCAGATTTAGCATCAATGATCTTAATAAGAAGGGGAAATTCTTTTCCATATTTTCCATCTTCATTTCCAAACAATTCCGGATGTTCTTCCCACAATTTTGACAGATGCTCTCCCTTATAAGTGCCTTCTGCGATCTCACAGTCTCCATTTTTGTGGGCTCCGATGCCCCAGCACTCCCCGGTACTGTCGCTTGGTATCTCATACCCAAAATCATCCCGAAGTTTTCTGCCTCCCCAGACAGCTTCTTTGAAAACCGGTTTCATAAACAATAATTCCTTCATATTTATATTCCCCTTTCTGCTTTGCAGTTGCTTGTTTTGCCATGCATATCAAAAACGCATTAGCAACGCGTTTGAAGATTTCCCTGCGCTCATTATATTATAGCGCATTTTGTTAGTGTCTTCGATATAAATTTGACATTTTCCCCCTTTTGCTTATAATAGAACTGCTTATGAAATACTTAAGACTTGCAACAAATGAAGAGGTGCATCATGGAATTACTACAATTACGATATTTTTTAGTTGCGGCCCAGTACCAGCATATGACAAAAGCAGCAGAACACTTACAGATCGCCCAGCCGGCTCTTTCCCAGGCCATCCACAGGCTGGAAGCAGAACTGGGTGTTCCCCTGTTCGAGAGAAAGAACCGCAGCATTGAATTAAATGATGAAGGAAAATTCCTGCAAAAACGGCTGATCCCTATTTTAAGCAGCTTAGACCGGCTGCCGGAGGAACTGACGAAAAGGAAAGGAAGCTGCCACCACACTGTACATCTTCGTCTCCTTTCTGCCTCTGCCTGATCACCAACCGGATCATTGCCTACAGAAGCCTCCGCCCGGATGTAAATTTCCAGCTGTACCAGATACCAGGACAGGAAGACGATTTTGACGTATGTGTTACAGCCCGGAGAGCCGATACTGCCCCAAAGGAAAATGACGATGCCACGGTTATGTTAGAAGAAGACCTGTATCTGGCAGTGCATCCCATTCTCCCTATGGATCCAGGATCCATCCGTTTAACAGACACAAAAGATGCCGATTATATCTGCCTTGGCGGTTCCAAGCCCATCCGCCAGATCACAAACAGCTATTTTATGGAAGCTGGCTTTACTCCCCATATCATCTTTGAAAGCGACACTACGGAGTCTGTGCGAAACCTGATCGCAGCGGGAATGGGCATCGGTTTCTGGCCTGCCTGCTCATGGGGACCTCTTACTACTAATTTTGGTGGTTCGCCTGGTCATTTTCCGGTAAAACTTCTGCCCATCACAGACCAGAAATGCCGCCGCCAGATCATCCTGACCCGGTCCGAAAAAGGAAAGAAAAGCCCTATTGTAGCTGATTTCTGCGATTTTCTGTAGAACATAACAACTGGCTGTAACTATAAAAAATATATAACGCAAAAACAGCGTACCTTCCGGCGCGCTGCTTATGTGATCTATAATGTGATCTATTATAATCCATGGTATTCACTGCCCTTATGCTGGCTGGCTTTCAGACGGCTGAGGCACGGGCCATGGATGCTTTTGACATATAATATTCTCTGATACTCTGTTTCTGACGAAGCTGTTCCTGGGCCCGTTCCAAAGCCTGTCTGGCCCGGACTTCGTCAATATCTTCCGGCCGTTCCGCTGTATCTACTACAACCGTTACACGGTTATTTGCTACCTGTACGATCCCAATACCTACAACCGCTTCCCGGTACTGGTTTTCCCCGGGAACGCGAAACCGCAGTTCTCCTTCCTGGATTGCCAGGATCATAGCCTCTCTGTGAGGAAGGATACCTACTTCCCCATCATGAGCCGGAACCACCAGGGACTCGCAGTTTCCATTATAAAATACATGGTCACTGGCTATGACCTTAAGCCAGAATGCTGCCATTATGACGCTCCTTCCTGCATCGCCTTCGCTTTTTCCACTACTTCGTCAATGGTACCCACATTAAAGAAGGCTGCTTCCGGATATTCATCCATTTCTCCGTCAATGATCGCCTTAAATCCACGGACCGTTTCCTTTACAGGTACATATTTTCCCGGAACACCGGTAAAGTTCTCTGCCACATGGAATGGTTGGGATAAAAATCTCTGTATCTTTCTTGCACGGTTGACTGTCAGCTTATCTTCCTCGGAAAGTTCCTCCATACCCAGGATGGAGATGATATCCTGCAGTTCTTTATACTTCTGCAGCATCTCTTTTACTTTATTGGCTACTTCATAATGCTCTTTTCCTACAACATCCTCTTCCAGGATACGGGAAGAAGACTCCAGAGGATCCACTGCCGGATAAATACCCTGTTCTACGATCTTTCTGGAAAGGACTGTAGTTGCATCCAGATGAGCGAAAGTAGTAGCAGCGCCGGGTCTGTTAAGTCATCTGCAGGCACATAAACAGCCTGAACAGAAGTAATAGAACCATTCTTTGTAGAAGCAATACGCTCCTGAAGTCCGCCAAGGTCCGTTGCCAGTGTCGGCTGATAACCAACTGCAGAAGGCATACGTCCAAGAAGGGCGGAAACCTCAGAACCAGCCTGTACAAAACGGAAGATATTATCAATGAATAAAAGCACGTCTGATGCTTTACATCACGGAAATACTCTGCCATGGTCAGTCCTGTTTCTGCTACTCTCATACGGGCACCCGGTGACTCGTTCATCTGTCCAAATACAAGGGCTGTCTTCTTTAAAACGCCGGACTCGCTCATTTCCGTCCAAAGGTCATTTCCCTCACGGGAACGCTCTCCAACACCGGTGAAGATCGAATATCCGCCGTGTTCCGTTGCAATGTTGGTGATCAGTTCCTGGATCAGCACCGTCTTACCAACACCGGCACCGCCAAACAGACCGATCTTACCGCCCTTTGCATAAGGTGCTAACAGGTCAATGACCTTGATACCTGTTTCCAGCATTTCCACAACCGGGCTCTGGTCTGCAAAACTTGGGGGATCTCTGTGGATGACCCATTTTTCTTCTCCCTCCAGGCTCTCACCGCCATCTAAGGTGTCCCCAAGGACATTAAACAGACGTCCCAGTGTCTTTTCACCAACAGGAACAGCAATTCCCTGTCCTGTTGCTTCTACTTCCATATCTTTATATAAACCTTCACTGGAAGCTAACATAATACAGCGGACTACATCTCCGCCAATATGCTGGGCTACTTCCATAACGCAACGCTTTCCATTGTTCATTACAGTCAGCGCATCCTGGATATGAGGAAGGTTTCCATTTTCAAAAGCCACATCTACTACAGGTCCCATTACCTGTATGATCTTTCCTTTATTCATGATTTACTCCTTATCTCCGCTTCTTCCGCTGTGCCCTTGCACCGCCTACCACTTCCGTGATCTCCTGGGTAATGGCAGCCTGGCGCACCCGGTTATATTCAATGGACAGCTCATTTAAAAGCTCTGCGCATTGTCGCTGGCAGACTGCATTGCCATCATACGGGCATTCTGCTCACTGCAAAATGACTCTACCAGGGCACCGAAGATAAATCCTGTTACATAGTTTGGCACCACATGGTCCATGACCGCTGTAGGGGATGGGACCATCTGGATCTCTTCCTGATGGATATCCGCAGGAATGACCACATTGCTGAAATCTTCCTGCTTCAGGGGAAGAAGCTGCTCCATCTGTGCTTCCACCTTCATGCTGTTTATCATCTGCGTATAAATGATCCACACCTCATCCAAACGTCCTTCCAGATAATCCTCGATCAGGGAAGAGGCGATCAGACGGGCTCTGTGCATGGTAGGGTTCTGCACCGTGTAGTGGAACTGTTCTTCTACCGGCACATGTCTTGCAGCAAAATACTGTCTTCCCAGCTCTCCCACGACATACAGACGGTTTTTATCACTTTTTTCCATCCATTCATGGGCAAGTTTCAGTACATTGTGGTTATAAGCACCTGCCAGACCCTTATCACCTGTAATGACTACCAGGCCACGGACACGGTCCTCTTCTTTGATCTCTTTTCTGGCGTTAAAATAAGGATGCTCTGTATCCCCCATATGGCGCAGGATACGCCGGATCAGGCTCTGAAGGGTGTAAAAATAAGGTTCTGTATCTTCCAGAAGCTTTTTGCTTTTCTTCAGCTTGGTTGAAGAGATCAGATACATGGCATTGGTGATCTTACGTGTATCCTGAATACTTTTTATTCGGTTTTGGATCTCTCTTGCGTTTGCCATACTGCCTCCTTAAACTCCTTCGCTGCCTCTACGATCCGTTCTGCCAGCTCATCGCTTAAGACTTTCTTTTCCGTGATCTCATTTCCAATTTCAGGATGTTTGTCCTCAAACCAGGCAAGCATATCCATCTGGAACTTTTTGATCTGTTTTACATCCACACTTACCATTACTTTGTGGGTTGCTGTACACAGGGTAATCACCTGCTCTGCCATGGAAAGCGGACGTCCCAAAGGCTGTTTTAACAGTTCCATCAGACGTTTTCCATAAGCCAGCTGTGCTTTTGTCGCCTCATCCAGGTCAGAACTGAACTGGGTGAACACTTCCATTTCACGATACTGTGCCAGGTCGATACGGATGGTACCGCTGGCCTTCTTCATTGCCTTGGTCTGTGCAGCACCGCCTACTCGGGATACAGAAAGACCTACGTTTACTGCCGGTCTCATTCCTGAGAAAAACAGGTCGCTTTCAAGGAAGATCTGCCATCTGTAATAGATATTACATTGGTAGGAATATAGCTGATACATCTCCTGCCTGTGTTTCAATAATAGGAAGGGCTGTAATAGAACCTCCTCCCAGTTTATCTGAAAGACGGCTGGAACGCTCCAGCAGCCTGGAATGAAGATAGAAAACATCTCCTGGATATGCCTCACGTCCCGGAGAACGCTCAAGCAACAGGGACAATGCACGGTAAGCTACTGCATGCTTGGACAGGTCATCATAAACAATGAGCACATCTTTTCCCTGGCGCATGAAAAACTCTGCCATGGCAGTTCCCGCATAAGGGGCAATATATTGTAAAGGCGCCGGATCACTGGCTGTAGAAGCCATAACAATGGTGTAATCCATGGCGTCATTTTTCTTTAATGTATTTACCAGCTTTGCAATGGTAGATGCCTTCTGCCAATGGCAACATAGATACAGATCACATCCTTGCCCTTCTGGTTTAAAATAGTATCATTGCAATGGAGGTTTTACCGGTCTGACGGTCACCGATGATCAGCTCACGCTGTCCCCGTCCGATAGGGAACATAGAGTCGATGGCCAGGATACCTGTCTCCATAGGAACTCCTACGGATTTACGTTCTGCAATACCAGGTGCTTCCTGTTCAACCGGCAGGTAATCCTCTTCTTTTGCAGGTCCCATTCCGTCAATGGTCTCTCCTAAGGCATTGACAACTCTTCCTAAAAAAGCCGCTCCAACAGGAACACCTGCTTTTTTCTTTGTTCTGGTAACTTTTGTTCCCTCTGTAATACCTGTATCTTTTCCAAACAGGATACAGCCGATCTCATTTTTACGGATATCCTGGACCATGCCCTTGACTCCGTTTTCAAATATAACGATCTCTCCATACATGGCATGATCAATACCATATACAATGGCAATGCCATCGCCTACCCAGATCACAGAACCAGTCTCATTAACCTGTCCTGCATGAGCGTCATATCTTCGATCTCGCCCTTGATAATGGAGATGATCTCCTGAGAACTGATTGTACTCATAGTAATAACTCCTATCTGCCTGCAGTCTGAAACAGCCGCTCAAGCTGCCCTTTCAGGCTGTAATCATATTCCACATCTCCGGTCTTTAAGACGAAACCGCCCATCAGTTCCGGAGCAGCAGCCATTTCAAGCTGCACATCCTTCTTTTTATATTCCCTGCACAAAAATTCCAGGATCCCTGCAAGCTGTTCCTCATCTGTCTGGTCACATAAAAAGACTGGCTGATAAAATACCCGCTCCATCTAACAGACATTTCTCCCAGACCTTTATCATATCTTCCATCTGCCCGATGCAGCCTTCCTCACAGGCCTTCTTTAAAAAATGAACCATTGTACTGGAAAAATCAGGTTCTTTCCATATTTTTCCAATAATGGCTTCCTTTTTTGTTTCCTGCAATGTGGGATCATCAAGAACTGCCATAAGTTCTGGATTTTCCTGGAAAATGCGCCCGGTCTCCCGGACCATTTTCTCAGGTACCTTTAATTCATAAAGAACGGTTCCGTATAATCTTGCCTGCTCAGTCATGTTTTTCACCTGCGCTTGCTAAAAATGCCTGATAACGTTTCTTGTCGCTTTCCGGTCCTGCCTGCTCAGACAAAAGTTTTGCCGTTGCAGTCATTGCCAGACCTGTAACAGAAGCACGAAGATCATTTAATGCCTTTTCTCTTTCCAGATCGATCATTTTCTTTGCATCTTCCAGCTTTTTAGAAGCATCTGCATCTGCCTTTGACAGGATCTTCTCGTATTCCTCTCCTGCCTTTCCTTTGCCTGGCAACGATCCTGCCAGCCTCTTCATCTGCTTTTTCAAGGGATACTTCATACTTTTTCTTTAGCAGATCCGCATCCCTGTTAGCAGCAGCCGCTTTATCTAATTCCTTTTCCACCATCTGTTTCCTCTCTTCCAGAATAGACATCAGCGGCTTCATAAGGAAATGCTTTAAAAACAGATACAGCACAACAATGTTGATGATCGTAAAGGCAATATTCCAAAAATTAATATTTAGCATATGTACTGCCTTTCTACTTCAGGAACAGGATGATCAGAAGACCGATAACGAAACCGTAAATAGCAGTTGCCTCTGCCAGTGCGCATCCAAGAAGAAGTGCCTTTGTGATCTTGCTGTCTGCTTCAGGCTGTCTTGCAATAGCATCTACTGCTTTGGAAGTAGCCATACCAATTCCAAGTCCTGCTCCAATTCCTGTAATTACTGCAACTGCAGCTCCAAGTGCGATTAATCCTGACATGATGATTTCTCCTTTTGTTTAAAAATTTTTGTTTATTTACTCAATTGCTTCTTTTATATATAAAGATGTAAGGAATACAAACACATAAGCCTGTATCACTCCATCGAATATATCAAAATACCCGCTAAATGGCAGTGGCACCACTAAGGCAGCAGATATTTGATCAGTGCCATGACCACTACTGCGCCAAGCACATTTCCAAACAGTCGCATGCACAGCGACAGCGGCCGGATAAACAGCTCCAGTACATTAATAGGAGCGATAATGGGGATCGGTTCCGCAAAACTTTTCACCCAGCCTTTACACCTTTTTTCCGGATACCTGCGGCTTCCACCAGCACAATACTCATAACAGCTAAAGACGCGGTCACATTTAAGTCTTTTGTGGGGGATTTAAAACCTAACAGACCGATCATATTGGCGATGGCTATGTAGATAACAACGGTGATCAGATAAGGAATGTAATCTTTTCCTTCTTCTCCCAGAAGATCCAGAAAGAAGTTATAAAGGAAAGAAAAACCACTTTCCAGTGCTGCCTGTTTTCCGCTTATTTTACGGATCTTAAGCCCATGCACCCAGATTAGGGAACCGATCATGATAATGGCCATAATGATCCATGTGACCACCACCGATTCCAGTACATCGATCCCGCCAAATAAAGGAATGGTAAATACTGTATTACAGTTTAATTCCTCCATCAGGGAGTCTACCAGCTGGTCCATTTTTTCACTCTCCTTCCTACCTATTTTCTTGTCTTTTTTGTTTCGTCCGTTATTATAGCCACATGAATTTTCCTTTTCAATTCTGAATTTCTTATTATTTCATAACACAAATGTTATCAAACTAAATATTGCATAATTATTATGGATTATTGTTTATTTTTTTTGGAACATTTCAGAATATATGTTTAGAAGATGTTAAGACTTTTTTCTACATGTTTTTAAATGAATACAAAAAAAGATGCTTCTGTTCTTTCACTTTTTATAAGTAAAAAAACGAAGCATCTTATATCTCTTTATTCATTTTCCGGAAGAACTCTTCCACTGGCACCGGCTTTCCAAAATAGTATCCCTGAGCCAGATCACAGCCCATTTCATACAGCATTTTGGCCTGTTCCTCTTTTTCAAAAGAGCGCCGGAGGCGGTCTTTCCTATAAAGTGAAAAAGAATGTGCCTTGGCACATTCTCGCGCCGAGCGCGGTCGCTTGCGACAAACTTCCTCATCGCGCGAGTGCGCATTATTGGCAGGTCGTGCCTTTTTTGTGTACTAGGGAGTTCCAACGGAATTTCCTAGTACATAAAAAACTGCCGCGAAATATTTTCTTATTTCGCGACAGTTTCATACTTTTTTCTCTCAGATTTGCGCTATCGCGCTTTTCTATTAGAACAGTCCCGGGAACAGGGTAGCCGGAATAGCCAGCCAGAAGTTCGGGAAGATTACTAACAGTAATAATACTGCGATAGAGGATAAGAAATAAGGAAGAGTTCCCTTAAATGCATCCTCGATGGTAATACCACTGATAGAAGAAGCGATCAGCAGGCACAGACCATAAGGTGGGGTTACCAGGCCAAGAGCCAGGGTAACAACGATGATCAGCCAAGGATGATCGGGCTGATCTGCAGTGAAGTAGCAGCCGGAAGAATGATCGGAACAAACAGGATCATTGCCGGTACAGCATCCATGAAAGTACCTACAAACATAAAGAATGCAACTACTACAAGAAGGAATACCAGTCTTCCGCCTGGCATATTAGCGAAGAAGTTCTGTACAATTACATTCAACTGATAGTATGCTAATAACTCGCCTAATGCATTTGCTGTAGCCAGAGCGAACAGAGACAAGGAAGACAGCTTCATAGTCTCGATCAGGATACGTGGCAGGTTCTTAACCTTAATGGTCTTGTAGAAGAAGATACCAACTAATAATGCATAGATACATGCAAATGCTGCAGACTCAGTAGGTGTAAACAAACCGCTGACGATACCACCGATCAGGATGATAGGAGTAAGCAGTGCTGGCAGAGACTGAAAAGTTCTGCGGCATACTTCCTTAAACGGAACACGATCACACTTAGGGAAGTTCTTTCTCTTGGAGTAGTACTTAACTACTGCCATCATAGCCAGACCAAGTAAGATACCTGGAACCAGACCGGACATGAACAGCGCACCGGTACTTACGTTAGCGATACCTGCGTATACAACCATGGTGATACTTGGAGGGATAATGGAACCTAATGTGGAAGATGCTGCGGTAACACCAACAGATGTTCCCTTGTCATATCCCTGCTTCTCCATTGCAGGAATGAAGATCTTACCAACACCAGCGGTATCAGCCTGGGAAGAACCGGAGATACCAGCGAAGATCATGGATACAAGTACGTTTGAATAAGCAAGACCACCGCGAAGGTGTCCAACTAAAGAGTTACAGCAGTCGATCAGCTTTTCAGTGATCTCACCTTCGTTCATTAGGTTTGCTGCAAGGATAAACAGCGGAACAGCTAACAGTGTAAAGCTGTTCAGACCATTAAACATTTTCTGGAATACAACTAAATTCGGATCTGTCCCAGAGATGCGATACCGGTAAAAGATACAACGCCAAGTGCGAATGAGATCGGCACACCAATGGCAACAAAAACGATAAACATTACTACTAATAAAACACCCATTACTTGTTGCCTCCTTTCATAAGAGCACCGATTTCTTCAATGATCTGCGCGATCAGATAAATAGTAGAAGTTACACCACAGATTGGAAGACAGGTCCATGTAGGTCCACGCTTAAAGGACGGAATATTGGTCCATGTATAGTTCCAGAACTTCTGTGTTAATTTATAACCATAATAAGCCATTAATACAGCAAACACCAGCATAACAAGAGAGATGATGATGCTAATACGCTCTTAATTTTCTCGTTTTTCAGCATATCGCTGACGGAAGTAAACGCAAAGTGACGTTTTTCATAAACCATAGCGCCTGCGCCCATAAATACAGCCCAGATAAAGGAATACATAGATACGTCCTCAGTCCAGGTTGCTGCGATGCCAATGTAACGAGAGAGCATCTGGAATACAACTGTAAGAAGGAAGATGCAAAGGAAAAATCCTCCTACAGCAATCTGGATCTTCTGCATCCATTCAATTGCTTTTTTCATAATGTGTTCTCCTTTCAGGAAATCTTAACACCATATTAACACTCTTTTAAACCTAACATCAGCCATCCAGTCGCCCAGATGGCTGATATCCTCCGGATCAGGAAGACCTGACCCATTTCATTTTTCTTTCGTAAATGTTCAGAACTTTATAAGTCCCTTATGTTCCGTTCTGCTTACAGATTACTCTGCTGCTGCACGGATCATCTCTAACTCAGCAGTCATGTTGTTATCAGCTGCGAACTTATCCTGGATTGGAAGAGCCAGAGCCTTGAATGCATCGATATCAACATCTTCAAAGTTGGTAACTTCTGCGCCATCAGCGATAACTTTCTCTTTGGACTCTTTGAACATACGGTAAACTACCTGACGCTCTTCTTCTGTACAAGCCTCAACAGCCTGATCGATCCAGCCCTTCTGCTCATCAGTCAGACTATCATAGAAATCGCCGTTCATCAGTAACAGACGGGTTGTGTAGTCATGATGTGTTTCAGAGATGTAGTGGCCGTTTGGAGTCTTGTGATGCTCTTTTAACATAAAGCTGGTGTAGTCGTTCTCAGCGGAGTCAACAACGCCCTGCTGTAATGCCTGGTATAACTCGCCCCATGCTACAGATGTTGGGATAGCGCCGCAAGCTTTCCAGAAGTCCTGCTGTACCTGAGAAGACTGAGTACGGATTGTCATACCCTTTAAATCTTCTGGCTTGGTAACTGGCTTTTTACCATAGTAATCACGAACGGAGGAGCTCCAGTAAGCATGATGCGGAAGTTGTTGTTTGTCTTTTCCTTAACAACATCTTTCATCTTGTCACCGAATTCGCCGTCTAAGCACTTCTCCCAGTGATCAAAGCTGTCAAACAGATATTCCAGTGAGAAGATATCTACTTCCGGAACACCGATAGCGGTCATGAAACCTGGGGAAGCAACTACCATAGATGCAGCGCCCATTTCCAGCTTCTCGATCAGCTCGTTCTCGTTCTCGCCTAAGGTTCCCTTATGAACAGTTACAGCGATCTTTCCGCCGGAAACATCCTCAACTACCTCTTTGAACTTGTCCATACCATAGGAATATGGGTTGTCTAAAGAAGTCTGGTTGGAAGCGATGATCAGCTCTAACTCTGGAGCTGCATCAGATTTTGCTGCTTCTGTTGTGTCTGCTTTTGCATCTGCTGCTGCAGCGGTTGTCTCGCCAGCAGCTGCTGCTGTTGTTTCAGCAGGTTTGGATGATCCGCATCCAGCTAATGATGATACCATCATAACACCTGCCAGTACTAATGCTAACCTTTTTTTCATACTTCTACTTCCTTCTCTCTTTTATTTTCACGGACACTTTCATGTCCGTAAATCTCGTACATTCAAAGAGGTTTTTATCCCCCCTGCTGACTGATTTTCTCAATAAACTCCATTTGAGATCCGCAGCACTTCTATGCACAATTTTAACAAAAAAATAACTTGATTTCAAGTTTTTTTGTGCGATTGTTTTCTTTGCAATCGGTTGTGTTAAGAAGCTATAAAGATATTAACATATTTTTTTTCTAATATCAACTGGTTTTACACAATAATTTCGCACAAAATACACTTTCGATATTTGTACATAATTTCCAAAAGTTGTATACAAACTAAAAGCTGGCAGGAAATATACTTACGATTTTTCCTGTCAGCCTTTTTATTTTTACATTTTAAAGTTTTTATAGTTTTTTTATAATTAATGTTCGGTCCCTGTGCGTTTTCTATAGGCCCGCCACTGATTTTCAAAGAAGTAATCCACATCCGGAATAGGGCGCACCGGCCGTCTGGAAGAAATAACCTCTCCATCTTTTAAGACCACTTCCTGTACTTCTTTCCCATGATCCTTCCGGTCTAACTTACAACGGTAAAGTTCTCCAAAAGGTTCACAGCCTTCAAATCCCGGAAGTTCACCTTCCGGATCTGTATATAATGCAGAACCCCTGCTTGCTCCTCCTGCTTTTGCGTAATCCAGCATGGCAAACAGATAAACTTTCTGGGAAAGGAGCATATCATACAGCTTGTAAAACATTGGAAGCTGTGAAACAGAAGGAGTACATACCTTCTTTTCAAAATTCTTTACATCTTCTGAAGTTTCTTCCAGGGCTTTTTCCATCTGTGCCCGGCTGCGGATCATACCTGCAACTGCGCTCATTCTCTTAGACGCCTTTAACCAGAGAGCTGATAATGCTATATCTCCTTTTGCATTTTCAGAAAGACGGATTCTCTTAAATGCTTCTTTTCTCAGCGTTTCTTTTACATCCGCATCCCGGAAATCGTTTTCTGTATTTTCTGTCTGCGCCACTTTCTTAAGCCGGATCCCTTCTGCAGCCCGAACTGCACCTACCTGTCCTGCATTTAAGGCGGTTCCACCGGGACGGGTCACGCCATGGCTCGCACATACTTCTCCTACTGCATACAGACCGGATATTCCTGTTTCCCACCAGCTGTCAGCTGAGAGACCGCCGTTATTATGCTGGGCGCACACGGCAATTTCCAAACGCTCTTTATAAAGATCCACATGATGATCCTGATAGAAATGGATTGCAGGCTCATTCATATGCTTCAATCGCTCAATGGGTGTTCCAAAACAGGCGCCTGCCTGTTTCAAATAATCCCTGGCTTCCGGGATCAGAGCCCCATAAGGAAGCTCTTCCTTTTCTCCCAGTTTTCCCGGATTGATCCTGTAATCCAAAAAGACTCTGCGTCCTTTTACAACGGTTTCCTGGTAAACTAAAAGATCGATCACAGAAGAACCCCCAAAGATCTTATTTACATCAAAAGGCCACTGATATCCTTTCAGAAAGACCATGGAAAGCAGGTCCGGCAGTTCCTTAAAATAATCTAAAAGGAACTCTCTTTCATCCTTACCTTCCTGATCTGTGGAAATAAAAGCCGGGAGTACCTGCATATAAGTTCCGCTTACATTCCACCTTGGATTTAAAGATGCCATTCCAAACTGCCATTCTGTGAGATTTTTTCCCACAGCGCCAGCTTCAAAAGCCATGCCTGTAGAACCGGTCTGGGAAACAGGATATACACTGTCATGGTACATTCCCGCAGGTCCCCCTGTTGCAAGGATCACATTTTCACACCAGATCAGCACATAAGAAGGTTCTTCCTTCTCCTTTTTATCCAGGCAGAGCACTCCTTTTATCCTTCCCTCAAAGGTAAGAAGTTTGATCACCTGCATCTTGTCTAAGATCCGGATCTCTTTTTCTTTTACTGCCTTTTCCAGAGCTTCTGTCATCAGCCTTGAAGTATAAGGGCCTGCGCTGGTAGCTCTCCTTCCCCTGTCATGGTCTGTCTTATATCCCATAAACTCGCCCTGTTCTGTACATGGAAAAGGAACCCCCAGTTCTGTAAGGGCAAAAAAACAACGTGCTGAAAGAGCTGCCTCACACAGCGCCTGATCACCGTCCACACACTGTCCTGCAAACAGATCCTCTGCCATATTTTCCACACTGTCCGGGTCTTTTCCTGACAACGTCAGTTTGTAATAAGTCTGTTTATCAGAACCGGTATTTCTGGATGTACCTGCATTTATATTTTCCGTTACAACCGTCAGGTCCCACTCCCCGTTCTGGTACAGCCTTAAGGCAGACTGAAAACCTGCCGCCCCGCTTCCGATGACCACTTGTGCGATTTTTTGCTCTTTCAGTTTCATTGTGTAAGCCCTCCTTTATAGCCTCTTGATGTGAAAACCTCCGTCTACATCCACGTAATTTCCTGTTGTATAAAGTACACTGTCGGAACAGAAAAAAGCGATCATCTCTGCCACATCTTCTGCTTTTCCCCAACGCGCAATAGGAAATACACCATTTTTGATCATTGTATCGTATTTTTCTGTAACAACACTGGTCATATCTGTGGCAATGACTCCCGGACGCACCTCATTCACCAGGATCCCTTCCGGTGCCAGACGGTCCGCAAACAGTGTGGTAAGCATGGAAACCGCTGCTTTTGAAACACAGTATTCCCCTCTGGATGTAGACGAAACTTCTGCGGAACAGGAACCACATTTACAATATGTCCCTTGCTTTTAAAGATCTGCTCCTGTTTTATCATCTGTTTGCGGCCAGCTGGGTAAGAAACATGGTTCCCTTTGTATTGATCCCCAAAACACGGTCAAAACTTTCCTCAGACATCTCTAACAGGTCTTTTCTCTCTTTTGGCGCAACTCCCGCATTATTTACCAGAATATCTATTCTTCCGAATTTTTCTACTGTTTCCCTGATCAGACGCTCCCTGTCTTCTCTACAGTCCAATGATCCTCTTACATAATGCCAGGTGATCCCTGCCTGTGTTAATCCGTCTATTGCTGCTTTATAACGTTCTTTTTCTCCTGTCGCAAAAAGGACTACCTGACATCCGTCCATTCCCAGCTTCTTTGCCGCCGCATATCCGATCCCACGGCTGGCTCCTGTTATAATCGCCGTTTTCTTCATCTTTTACCTCTTATTTCTGTTTGTTTTACAAATTTATCTTTATCCTCTGAAATTAGCAGGCTGTTTCTTTTTTATTTCCAGAAATTCTTTATAAAAAGGCATAAACGTCTTTGGATCCCGGATCACACAGCCTGTAGGCTTATGGGCACGGATCAGATCCCCACATTTTCCGCATGTCATACATACTCTTTTAGGATCAATACGGCCGTTTTTAATGATCTCATTGGCATAATCAGGGTCAGCAAAGGCCATTCTTCCAAAAAGCATCCCATCACAAAATCCTTCTTCTACTGCCCCCGCTGTATACAGATCTGCAAACTGGCGCAGATAAGTAGGTGCAGAACCAAAAATGACCATTTCAGGAACTGCTTTCTTTACTTCCCCTATTCCTGCGATCATACGGCCAATGCCTGTAAAAGGATGCTCCTCCGGCTCATATTTTCCCATATCAAAAGGTCTTGTTACATGAGTGGTGGCATATGGGTTTCCCATAGTCAGGTTCATCATCTGAATACCACAGTTTCCGTAAAGTTCTTTCACCAGACGGATCGGTTCTTTCAGATCCGGCTTTAACCCGCTTCCCTCTGAAACGCCAAAGCCCCATGGATATTCATATCCGTCATAAATCCCCAGGCGGCAGGTCACCTGGAAGTTTCATCTTCCCATACTTTTGCTGCTTTAATGCCATTTTTTAACAGTCTTGTACGGTCTCATAGTTTCCGCCATACTGCCCCGGACGGTCATAGGCAGATAAAAGTTCTGCCAGCAGATAACCATGACATGACTTGATATCTACTGCATCAAAACCGGCTTTTTTCGCCAGAAGTGCCGCTTTTCCAAAACTTCTTCCAGGCTCTTTAAATAATCATCTGTAACAATACAGGAATCATCTGCTGCCCGGTACTGCTCTAACTGCGGATGACGATAGGCGATCATAGGCGCGGACGGTTATCCGGATTAGAATAACGGCCGCTGTGGTTTGCCTGCATGATCAGATAAGGTTCAAAACCATTGGCTTTGCGTCCTGCCTCTTTGATTTTTTCATTCATCCGTTTATAACTTTCCACATTTTCTTCTGTAAGAAGAAGCTGTGTTTTGGAAGAACGGCCTTCCGGCACAATAGAAATGGCTTCAAACCAGATCAGGCACTGCCGCCAATAGCTTCATTTACATAACGGCGGATGGTATAATCAGACGGTGATCCATCTTCCAAAGAGTCAGCTCCCTCCATTGGCGCGATCCCCATACGGTTATGAAATGTAACATTTCCCACTTTTAAGGGAGTTTTTAAAATATCTGTACTGGAAGAAAATGGCAAATATACCTTCAGTTCTTCTGCCCGTTCCTTTACTTCTTCCAGTGTTTTATAGTGAAATCTTTCCTGTGACATAAAATCTATTCCTTTCCTGATGTTTTCCTGAACCGGCTTGGTGACATTCCAGCATATTTTTTAAACAATTTGGAAAAATGGTTAAAATCCGTATAGCCGCACTCCACTGCTATTTCCGATATGGAACGGGCGGTTTCCGCCAAAAGGGCCTTGGCGCGGTTCATACGAAGGGAGATCACATAGTCCATAGGACTGTAACCGGTCTCTGCCTTAAATACATGAGCGATATAATGTTTATTTAAGAAAAATGTTTCAGCTAATTTTGTAACAGAGATATCTTCCGGATAATGATGATCCAGATAGTTCAGCACTTTATAAGCAATGGCTGCGCTGGCATCCACCCGCACAGAAGCCAGAAGTTCTTCACATTCCCTGAAAATGGTAATAAACATGCGCCTTAAATCTGCACCAATATACATTTCCCAGTAAAGCCGTTTTTCACGGTATTCTTTTTCAGTTCCTGGATCACATCATACACATAATTCCAGATGGGATCTGTAAGGGCAAGAAGATGAGAGAAATTCTCAGGTCTTTTAATAAAAATGGAAATAATCTCCGGCGTATTGATCTCTTTCTGAAAAAACAGAGGATTGATCTGGATGATATACCGTTCATAGGGATATTCCAGCACCTTTAATGTATGCTCCTCCAGACTGTTTAAAAGGATCATCCCGCCTTTTGACACTTCATACTGTTTTTCACCTACCTGATAAAGGATTTTTCCTTTCAGAAGAAACACAAGCTGATATGTATGCTCATAATGAGGTTCCAGCTGATAGCAGCAGGAACTGTATCTGTGTTCCATCCAGAAATCTTCCATAACTCTCCCACCTCTCTTTACCCCGCAATTTTCTAAGTATCCATGCCCCATTGTACCAGATATCCTACAAAAAGAAATGGAAAAACAAAGTTGCAAGCAATACATTTGCAAGGATCGCAAATGGCTGTGCCGCGCCATATCCGGCTGTTGGTTCCTCAGAACCGGTAGAACTGATGGCTGCTCCCAGTCCGGGCGCGGAAGTACAGCCGCCTGCAATGGCACCGCTTAAGATGATCCAGTTCAGTTTGAAAATATAATGACCGATCAGGAAGCTTACCAGCACTGCGGCTGCTTCTACGAAAATAGCGGCAATTGCCAGTGAAAGGCCGGATCCCATTAAAGACATAACTACATCATATCCATAGCGGAGTCCTACTACTGCCATAAAGAAAGTCAGTCCCATCTGATACATGATACCAAGGCTTTTATCTTCCATACGGAAATTTACAGGTCCGATCTGTCCCACATAGCTTAAGATCAGTGCTGCTAACAACACACCGCCTGCTGCGCCTAAAGAGAAGCTTCCAAATCCGCCTAATGGAATAGTAATACTTCCAACTGCAATACCGATGATCGCAACAAAAGAGAGGATCATGAAGTTTAATGGCTGAGGTTTCATCTTCTTTTCACCTGCCATATTTTCTTCCAGTTCTTTCTGATATTTCTCCCGCTCTTTCTCCATATCAATACGAAATACCTTTGGAAGCAGTGTTTCCATTACTACGATCACAAGAACACCGATAGGGAACGCTACAGTATAACCAAGGCTTATAGAAGAAGCGGCTGCTTCTTTGTAAGCTGCTACCTGTTCTTCATTTAAAGATGGGGTATCTTCCACAGTCAGACTTCCTGACGGATCGATCTTTAATAACATTTTTTCTTTGTCTTCTGCAGAATAATTTTCATACAGTTCCTTATAATCTACCTGACCGGCTGCATCCAGGGCTGTTCCGTATCCAGGTGTGGTAGTCATAGCTCCTGCATACATACCAATGGTCTCAAATGGTGTAATAGCTTCGTTTCCTGAAAGAACCGTTCCATAAAGAACACAGGCTGCGATCAGGGAAACCACCGGGATAGAAACACCGATCACAACAAATTTGCTGCCGTATTTCTTAAAAATGGCACCGATACTTCCGCCTACCTTCATTCCGATGGAAACAAGAAAAAGCAGCAGAAAGAAAGTAAAGAAAGCCTGTGCAACCACACCTGTAGAAAGGATCCTTTTCGCTGTACTGTAGTACTTCTGTCCCTCTTCTACTGTGTGAGCCCATTTTGTTACAAAATAACCGATCACAATACCGGTAAAGATACCACCGGAAACTCCCAGTGAAAAACTGCCGATCTTGATCTTTCCGATCAACAGTCCTGTTGCAATGGCAAGAAACATTAAAAAGAACTGGTTCGTTAATACTGAATTGATCATTGCTGACATTTGATTCCCTCCAAATCGTTATCTGAACATTTATACATTTTTGTTCATCTACACATGAAAAATACGTTCTGCGTTTCCATAAAGGATGGACTCTTTTTCTTCTGCAGACAGCCCCAGACTGTCAATACATTTTAAAGTCCTGTCAATATAACCCGGTCCCTTTTCCGGATCAAATGGCATATCAGAGGCAAATAACAGGTGGTCTTTTCCAAAGAAATCCAGACCACAGCGGATTGCGGAAGCAGAGCCAAAAGAAGCAGTATCTGCATAAAACTTCTTGAAAGTATCTAACGGATTGCCTTTCATTTTTGTCTTTGTCAGCTTTTCCTTTAATTCAGGTGCTGTTCTGCCCCCATACATCTTAAGGCCATTTTCAATACGGCCTGCCAGCATAGGGATCATGGCTCCTACATGATGAGTAACGATCTTTAACTGAGGAAAATCCTCAAAGATACCGGAAAACGCCAGGCGGCTCATAGCTACGGTTGTCTGGTAAGGCCAGCCGATGAGAAACCACAGTTCATATTTGGAGCAGTCCTCTATAGGAAATTCCGGGACCATCTGTCCTCCTACCGGATGGATCAGGATCGGAAGATCCAGCTTTTCGCAGATCTCATAGATCGGCCAGAACTTTTCCTGGTCAATAGCTTCTCCGTTCATATGTGTGTAGATCTGGATTCCCTTTGCCCCCATATCCTTGCATCGTTTGATCTCTTCCACAGACGCAGACACATTGTTAAACGGGATACCCCCGATAAATCCACAGTAACGGTCCGGATCGCTGTCTGTGATCTTTTTGATCTCATCATTTCCAATAGCTGCCAGCTTCGGTGATTTGTCCGGCCCTGCAAACAGCTCCACAGGCGGTGATACAATATTGGGGATCTGCTTATACCCCTCAAACCCTTCCATCACCTGCTTTCTGTACTCCATATCAGACATAGCCTGCATTTTCAGGGCACGTACAAACATGTGGGATTTGTTTGGTGATTCATTCATTGCCAGTTCTGCATACTTTTGCGGCATCAAATGGCAGAAAACATCAATTGACTTCATACTTTCTTCTCCTTTTCGTTTTTCTAAAGTATAGCCTTTACAGCCCCTGCTTTTCTGGTAGAATTCTGTTGTAAATTGGGTGTTTCCTGTCATATTCTGTCTGGATTTATGCACAAAAAAAACTGCCGCAGAACAAAGGTGACTTTTTCATCATCCTCTGCTTTGCGGCAGTTATATATTCACATTTTGATCAGATATTTACACTATTTTTTCCTGTTATTTCTTCAGTCCGTAATGATCAGCCAGTTTCTGCAGTGCAGGAAGTGCTCTGTGGATCATCTCATTGGATACGCAGTATGCCATACGAACATAACCAGGACAGCCAAAGCTGGTTGCAGGTACGATCAGCAGGTTAAACTTCTTGGCTGCTGCGGAAAACTCCGCGTCATCTCCTGTAGGTGCCTTAACCAGCATATAAAATGCGCCTTCCGGCTTTACACACTCAAAGCCATATCCTTCATAGACTCATATAACAGCTTGCGGTTTCTGTCATAAAATTCCACATCTGTCTTTACATCCAGGCAGTCAGCTACAACCAGCTGGAATAAAGATGGTGCATTAATGTAACCGATGCAGCGGTTTGCAACCACCAGGGCATTGATCATGGTATCATACTCTGCGATCTGGCGGCTCACAGCCATATATCCAATACGCTCACCAGACAGGGACAGGGACTTACTGAAGGAATAAACGACAATGCAGTTTTTAATATAGTCCGGCGCAAATGGAAGCTCACAGCCATCATATACCAGTTCACGGTATGGCTCATCAGAAAGAACGTAAATAGGATGTCCGATCCGTTCCTCTGCCTTTTCCAGCATTTTCTGTAAACGGATCAGCGTTTCCTTATTGTATACAACACCAGACGGATTGTTGGGGTTGTTGATGATCACAGCTTGGTACGCTCTGTAATATACTTATCAGCTTCCTCTACATTCAACTGGAAAGTCTCATAATCAGCCGGAACCACCTTTAAATTACCGCCAAAGTTCATAACATAACTGTTGTACTCACCAAAAAACGGCGCAAAGCAAAGGACCTCATCTTCCGGCTCCAGCAGAGAACGCAGAACACAGTTGATACCGCCTGCAGCACCTACGGTCATAATAATGTCATCTTTTGTAAAAGAAGAATTGTATTTCTTATTTAAGTTTGCTGCTACTTTCTCCCTTACTTCCGGATAACCGGCATTTGGCATATAGCAGTGTACAAAATTGGCATTTCTGTTTTCAAGAATATCATAAATGCTCTTCTTTACCTCTTCCGGTACAGGAGCGGCCGGGTTTCCAAGGCTGAAATCATATACATTCTCAGCGCCGACTTCCTTTGCCAGCTCAATACCTTCCTCAAAAAGTTTTCTTATTGTAGAACTTCCTGCAACCAGTTTCTGCATATTCTTTGAAAGAACCATCTCTCTACCTCCTACAGCGATCGTGCCTTTATCCTTTTGTGTCCGCACCGGCTGTTCTTTTTCATTAACAAAAATTTTAACACATTAACGTATCCAACGCAATGATTTTAGAAAAATTTATTTTGCCACTGTAAAGTCATAAAGTAATTCCGCATCTATTTTATTATAATTCAACATCTGGCATACTGTAACCAGCTTTCCTCAAAGCCTTTTATATGCTATACTCATTAATAAAGGTTCTTTTTATTTCAGCTCAAAAACGCAGCTTTTCAGAACCTGCCTATACCATGATCTGGAGGTAAAATCCTTATGAATACAGACTCATCCCAATTCATCACCGGACGTGAAGTTGCAGTACTGGATATGTTAAACGCAAGAGACAGGCGCCACGCCATCCAGCAGGAACTGATCCGCACCCACAATGCCACAGTCATTTCCTTCACCTTAAATATTCCCGGTCCCATCAAAGTCTTTCCTTTAGGAGAAATGACCTTTGAAGAAGGCATCCGTCTCATCGACTCCCAACTTCACGCCTGGAAGATCCCGGTCCTTGAAAAACGGACGATCCGCGATTTTACAGGAAACGAACAGTTCTGGTCTGTTAAAGGTGATACCCTTTTCATCAAAGAGATCCTCTGCCTTTTAGAAGACAGCCTGTCCTTTGGCCGTCTTTTCGATATTGATGTGATCCGTACCGATGAAACCAAAGTTTCCCGTACAGAACTTGGCTTTCCAGGCAGAAAATGCCTTTTATGCAGCAACGATGCCTTTGTATGCAGCCGTTCCCGTACCCACACAGTAAAAGAACTGTTAGATAAAGCCTGCGAACTGATGAAAGACTATTTTGAAGAAAAACAGGCAAAAAAACTGTCTTCCCTGTCCATGCAGGCCCTTCTCTACGAGGTAAGCGCCACCCCTAAACCAGGACTGGTAGACCGCAACAATACCGGCGCCCACAAAGATATGGACATCTTCACCTTTGAAGCCAGCGCCGTTTCCTTAAACCACTACTTTGAGAAATTCGCCCTCTGCGGCATGGAAAAAGAACACGAAAACGGCCACGAACCATTTTCCCGTATCTTTGCAAGACTGCGCTCTTTAGGGATCCAGGCAGAAGATGCCATGATGACCGCCACCAAAGGCATCAATACACACAAAGGACTTATCTTCTCCCTGGCGATCTTAAACTGCTCCTTAGGCTATATGTATGCAAACCATATCCCCTATTCCCCAGACACGCTGCTCTCCATCAACCGGAAACTGGTAGCCGATGTCCTGGAAGATTTCAAAGATATTACGGCAGAAACCGCCCGCACCAATGGCGAACGCCTCTACGCCCTCTATGGTATGAAAGGAGCCCGGGGTGAAGCACTGTCCGGCTACGCAACCGTATTAAAAACAGCTCTCCCCATCCTGAAAGAAGAGCTGAAAAAAGACCGTTCCATCAATGATGCCGGTGTGATCACCCTGCTGTCCATTATTGCGACCTCCGAAGACACCAACATCGTAAACCGCTCTTCCTACGAAGAAATGAAAGAACTGCAGGCCCGTATCCAAACTGTACTAAAAGAAAAAGCCCATGATACCCATGAGCTTCTTACTTATGCAAAAGAACTGGATGCTGAAATGATAGAACGCAACATCAGTCCAGGCGGCAGCGCCGACCTTCTTGCACTGACCTACTTTATTTACCTTTATGAGCAGGAACTTTGATCCTTCTCATATATAATTCTCATATATAAAAAACTGTATACCAGCTACACCAGCCGTCTGACCGTATTCCGGACGATCAGACGGTTTTCCAGAACGATCCTGCGGTTATCCTCTACGCCGTCTTCGATCCGGCGCAAAAGGACCCTGGTGCCCTCTTTTGCAATCTCACTCATACTCCGCTCAACCGTTGTCAGTTTCATACTGCTGTATCCAGACATATCCCAGTTATCAAAGCCGATCAATGAAACGTCATCCGGCACTTTCAGCCCTTCTTCTACTATAGCCTCTCTCGCTCCGAAAGCCATTTCATCATTGAAGCATAAAAGAGCTGTGGATGGTACTCCAGAAGGAGCTTTGCCCCCTGATACCCGCTTGCGTACCGGTAAGTCCCGCTGACAGTGGGAATGATATCCGGATCCAGGCCATGTTTTCTGGCTGCATTCTGCCATCCAATATGGCGCAGTCTTGTAGAGTCCAAATTCGGAGCCCCTTCGATCACACAGATATTTCGATGGCCGTTTTCGATCAGATAATCCATTGCTGTTTCCATTGCCTTCGTTTCATCGGTTGTTACATTGAGTGCATCTATATCCACCTTACGGCAGATCACAACCATAGGGATCTTTTTCTCCAGAACTTCCTCCATAAATGCCCGGTCTTCCGTTCTCTGGCTTAAAACAATGATCCCATCATAATAGGTCGGATTTAATGTTCCCGCTTCGTGCATGTCAATACCTTTGACTACAATATTATACTTACTCCCTACAATACTGTATACTCCCGTGAGAACATCATGGAGAACGAAGGGTGATGTCATCTTGCTGATGGTTGAGAAATACAGACCGATCACATAGGATCTTGAAAGTTTCAGATGGATCGCCGCCTGATTAGGAACATACCCCATCTCCTTGGCAATCTCCAATATCCGCTTCCGACGATCCCCGTTTGTACTTCCGATCCCATTTAATGCTCTCGAAACCGTAGAATAAGAGACCCCCGCTTTCTGCGCAATATCTTTGATCGTTACCCCCATGTCTATTCCTCCGTCCCATTTTGATATCCTTTACAAACTAGTATATCACTTTTTATTGCGGATCACTGATCATGTTTTCAATATTTCTCAGTATGAACGCCTCTCCCTCCTGGCCTTCAACCTTTACATCGTGCATTATCAGTTCTTCAATATTATCTGCAAATATTCCTACTTTTGTACATGGCTCAATTCCGTCAAGCATGGCCGGAGCTCCTGGCTGCGGGTTTTCATCATAGGTAATATGAACATGTTCCATAACCACCTTCTGGATTTTTTTCTCCGGAAGTCCGTAGAAGAAAGCACCTGCAACATGACAGTTTTTTGCCTCAATATTTTTGAATACAAGACTGCGGATCTGGGGAGTACGCTCATCAACCGGAAGTGCCTCCTTGCTGCGAACATACTCAATATGTCCATCTGGATCACAGAAATAGAAGCAGTTAATAACGAGCGGTGTCATAACCTGATCCATCTGGATATTGTCAAACAGGATCCCGTCAACAATAGCATCTTTTCCCCGGCCACGTCTCGTCTTGATCCTAAGTCCACGGTCTGTATTGATAAAGAGACAGTCTTTAACAGTAAGGTTTATCACTCCTCCTGCCATTTCACTTCCGATCGTTACAGAACCATGACCGTCCCGCATACAGCACTGACGGATCATAAGGTTTTCACATGGACGTTTATACTTTGCACCCATATAAATTTTTCCGGCTTTAACAGCAATACAGTCATCTCCCAGAGAAAAATATACACCAACGATCTCTACATTTTTGCATGATTCCGGATCCAGGCCATCTGTGTTTGGGGAAACTTTTGGATTTAGTACCTTAAGATCTATAAAGCGGAGATTGTCGGAAAAATATGGGTGGATATTCCAGCTTGGACTGTTTTGTACCTGGATACCGGCAACAACTACATCCTCGCAGTGATTGAGAAAGAGCATTCTCGGGCGGAATGCGATCCGCTTCACTTTTGGCTGATACCACCAGTTGTCCTCATCAAAATTTGCGTTTCCGTCAATCACTCCTTTTCCGTAGATCACAACATGTTTCACATTAACACCTGTAATGATCGCGGAAAACATAGGAAGAGGATTTCCCTCCCAAGTTCCAAGATTATACTCTTCTGTCTCATCCCAGCTCTGGATCAGTCCCGGATAGATTGGAAATTTCCTGCGGTCTGTTTCAGCAGAAAGCACAGCTCCCTGTGCCAGTTCCAAATTCAGGTCATCCTTTAAAAACAGGCTGGTCACCTTATAAGTTCCCTCAGGGATCAGCACACGGCCTTTTTTCGGGCATGCCATAATGGCAGACTGGATAAAAAGAGTATCATCCGTGATTCCATCTCCCTTTGCACCAAAATCCCTGACATTAAGTGTCACAAATTCCTCATCAGTCTTTATCTCGATACACGCCTGCTCATCTTCTGCCACTATACGTACCTTATAATCGGAAGAAGGCTGCAGATCATAGATCCCGGTAATCACCCGGTCTGTCTTCTGGTAAAATGCGTCATTGACATAGACTTCATATTCTCGTTTTGTGTGAAAGATCCCCTCATCCCCGATCTCAATGGTAGCAGATCTTGCATTCTTAAAAATACAGCTTACTTTCGTGAACTACCCATTGTCTAAAGCCAATGGGCTTCCTGCTTCCCTGACCTCGTAACCTACTATCTCCACAGGCGTTAATTCGGGCAGTTCCTGCCCTATGTTGTTATTCCTTTTATGCTATTTGTCTTAATCCTTCTTCCAGTATATTCTTCGCCGCATTGATATCCCTGTCATGATTCGTTCCACAGACGGGACATATCCATTCCCTTACTGTCAGATTTTTCGTCTCTGTATTTTGGTATCCACAGACTGAACACAACTGACTACTGGCATAGAAGGTATCTATTTTGACATATTCCCTTCCATTCCATTTTGCCTTGTATTCCAACTGCCTTGTCAGCTCATACCATGATACATCACTTATTGACTTTGCCAGATGATGATTTTTTACCATATTCTTTATCTGCAAATTCTCCGAGACTATCACTTGGTTTTCGCTGATAATCTCATGGGATATCTTGTGAAGATAATCTTTTCTGGTATTTGTTATTTTCTCATGGCATAATGCTATCTTTTTCTTTGTTTTGTAGTAATTTTGACTTTTTTTCTCTTTATGGGCTAACTGCCTTTGCAGTTTTTCCAGTTTCTTCTCGTTTTTTCTGATAATTTTGGGATTTTCGTATTTCTTTCCACCAGAAGTAATACATAAATCCTTAATACCTAAATCGATTCCTGTATTTTGGGTTGTATGTGGCAGTTCCACATGTTCTGTTTCCACTAAAACCGATACATAATATTTCCCACTCGGCACTTGTGATATCGTTGCTGATTTTATCTGCCCGCTAAACTTTCTATGCAGTTTTACTTTTACGCCTTTTAATTTAGGCAATTTTACTTTGTTTCCATCGAAATCTACTGTTATGTTGCCATTCGTAAAATTTGTTGTATATGATTTATGATTATCATGTTTACTCTTAAACTTTGGATAACCTGCATGCTCCCTAAAAAATTTCTGATATGAACTGTCCATGTTATAAATCGCATTTGTTAAAGCAAACTTATCCACTTCTTTCAGCCATTCATACTCTTTCTTTAATTCCCTGTTGCAGTAATTATTACAATCTGTTTTGCTGACAGATTTTTTCTCTTTTTCGTATCTTTCTTTCCGATATGCAAGTGTCTGATTATACACAAAACGGCAACAGCCAAATGTTTTTTCTATCTGTACTTTCTGCTCATTATTGGGATATATTCTGTATTTATATGCTTTTAACATTCGCTGCCACCTTCTTTCTTAGCCTTGATTTTCGATATACTTTTTTAGCATTTCTTCTGATACATTTCCTACACTACAAGCAAAATAACCATCTGTCCAAAATGTATGTTCTTTCCAGAAATGCTTCCGCAAATAATTCGGATAGCGTTTCCATATATGGTAAGTCGTATAACTTTTCATTAGGTTTACAATTTTACTCACCGACATTGTAGGTTCAGTTTCTATCATGTAGTGAATATGGTCTTTGTCAGTTTCCATGTATTTGATAATAACTTTGTGCTTTTGACATATCTCATATGAAAACTGCTTTATATCATCTGATACCTGTTGCGAAACCAGTAATTTCTTCCTATATTTGCAGACGAAAATAATGTGGTATTGTAATAAATATTTGTGTCTGTTTTAGATTTCCATGTTCCCATATCATTAGCATACAATAATTCTCAGCTTTTGGCTACCTTAACCCACCGTCTAAAGCCAGTGGGATTGCGGTAGCCTTATTTCAAGTGCGCTTTCCGGGAACTGGGACAGATCAATAATATCTGCGTACTGGTTTAAATCAGCAAAATTTGTTCCATTATTAGAATAAAGGTCGATCCAGTTCCAGTTGATCTACATCAGATCTGCTGAGTTGCCGCCCAAGATGTTTAAGGACTGTTTCTCTTCCCATCCGGACCATGCGCCGTATTCCGGACTTACAGTTACACCTTCGTATTTTGCCTGAAAAGCCTCGATCGCTTTTTCAGTTGCTTCATGTCTTGAATCTCCGCCCCACCAGGAAAAAGTGATGTTACCGGAAATATCACCGGAATTTCCGCCTTCTGCGCTGCTTTCACCTGCTGCCTTGGTATCTGCTGTAGTAGTTGTGTTGCTTCCACCGCATCCAACCAGTGAAATTGCTGTAACGGAAGCCATTGCCAGTGCTGCTCTCTTCATTTTCTTCATAAAAAACTTTTCCCTTCCTATAATGTCAAGCCCTTCACCTGCTTTCTTCTGATTAGTTCTTTTGGTATTATCATACCACCTTTACCGGGGGTTTGTCTTGTGGAAATTAAAAATACCCCAAGCATCTGCTGCTTGAGGTATTTTTCAGCGGAAAAAGCGAAGCATCCCAAAATCCTCTGTTATATTCTTCTCCTTCATAACTCTCAGATAATCCAGCCTTGCTGTTTCAATATGTTCAGCCAGCGCCTGCTGCGCCAGTCTGCTGTCTCCTGACTTAAGACCCTCTAAAATCATTTGATGATCCTGTATGCTTTATCCTGATATTTACGCTCCAGATATGAAATCATCCTTACCCGACGGCACTGAAGAAGCAGGCTTTCATGAAAACGTATCAGTTTTTATTCCGTGAGAGATTTACAAGATAATCATGAAATTGCTGATCCGCCTCAAAATTTTCCTTAATTCTTCCGGCTATATTAGCATCCTCCATATTCCGGTTAATACGCTCCAGTTCTATCAGCCTTGTTTCATCAATCCCTTTTTCAAGAGCAATACGTACAGCTGCAACCTCAATTCCTTCTCTTGCATCAAAAAGATCAATAATTCCATCTTCTGTAATAGGACTGACCTGATAGCTCTTCCCCGCACCTGCATCTACAATCAAATCATCGCCTTCAAGCTTCTGCAGCGCCTGACGGATCGGCGTTCTGCTCATTCCCATTTTTTTACTTAATGTAAAATCTGATACGATCTGGCCCGGTATCAACTCAAAATTACAGATCATATTTTTAATGTCTTCATATGCCTGATCCACTAACAACACTGTTTTCTCCACTTAATTCGCACCCCCCTCCCGTTCAATAATTATCCATTGCATTTTTCTATTCTATCACAAAATCTGAAAATCGGATAGAAAAAGCTGCAGAGTTTCCATATTTGATGGTTCCCACTGCAGCTTTTCTTTATAACTGATTCATAATATGTCTCATATTTTCATAAGATGCCCTGGCAGAACTGATCATATCCGGAAAACCGAAGGATTCTACACTGACAGCTCCGGTATAACCTATTTCCTTCAAAGCACCTAATGTTTCGGCGAAATCATAGTGCCCATGTCCTACAAACCAACGGTCATTATCTGCAACGTGTACATGACAGATTTTCCCCTTAGCTGATTGAATTGATTTTTTAATATCACTCTCTTCAATATTCATATGGTATGTATCCAGATGCAGCTGCAACCATGGTGATCCAACCATTTCCAGAAATTCAAGTCCCTCCTTAACGGTATTGATCACATCGCTTTCATACCGGTTGATAACCTCAAGCCCCAGATATACCTGATATTTTCCCGCTTCTTCTGCACATTCCCGCAGAGCAGGTATCAGATTGGCAAAATAGCTTTCTCTGCTTTCGCAGTCTGATACCTTTCCCTTAATCAGCCCGATAATCACCACAGCATGAGGATAATCAGAAGCCGTAAGGATATGTCCCTTAATACGTTCAATTGCAGCCTGTCTTACATCCGCATCTTCGCTGGATAAAAACACCCTGTCTTTTCCATAGGCAGATCCTGTTCCAATCGAAGTCAAACTCAGGCCAAACTGATCCAATTCCTCCTTTAACTGCTTCCTGTCAAGCTGAGAGGAATCATGGATATGAAGCTCTACGCCATCATATCCTATGCTGCGGATCTGTTCAAAGCACCAGTTATCCTCACCCCGGAAAACTACCGGAGCTCGATCTCTCAGCTTCATGCTGGTACTTGTTATCGCTAACTCCATCGTTTACTCCTTTTCCACACAATCTACATTTTCAATTTCAAAGGGTTCTCCTGCTGTGCCGTGAACCTTTACATTCTTTAAGGTGAGTTCCTTTACATTATTGATAAACACGCCTCGGTTTGTACAGGGTTCAACCTCAGCCATCATTGCGGGATACTCCGGCGTTGGATTTTCCGCAAAATCAATCTCTATGTTTCCATTGTCACTTTTTCTATTTTGGCTTCCGGAAGTCCATATATAAAGGTTCCTGCCACATGACAATTATGAGCTTCAATGTTGCGAAAGGCCAGTTCTTTTATTCTGGGAGTCCGTTCATCAACCGGAAGCGGTTCCTTTGTGCTTACATAGGTAGAATGTCCGTCAGGATCGCAGCACCAGTAGTAGGAATTTACTACAAAGGGTGTTAAAACGCCATCCATCTTAATATCTTCAAACAGAATATCCTCAACTACAGAATCTTCTCCACGGCCTCTTCTGGTCTTTACGCGCAGTCCGCGGTCCGTATCTTCGAAAATACACTTCTTACAGGACAAATGTCTCACCCCGCAGCAATTTCGCTGCCCAGAGTTACCGCTCCGTGTCCATGTCTCATATAGCACTGGCGAATATCAACATTTCTTGATGAAACCTTATATTTATGTCCCATATAGAACTTGCCGGACTTCATGGCAATACAATCGTCACCTAAGGAAAAATATACGCCTACTACTTCCAGTCCATCTACTGATTCAGGATCCATTCCATCCGTATTCGGGGACTGCTTGGGATTGAGTACCTTCAAATCAATCCACCTCGTATGATTGGAAAAATATGGGTGAAGGTTCCAGGCTGGACTGTTCTGAACAGTCAGTCCCTGAACAGTAACATTTTCACAGTGATTCAAAAAAATCATTCTTGGGCGGAAGGCTCCTCCGATTTTTTCACGGCCCTCTCCCTTCCACCAGTTTTCATAGCTGGCATTTCCATCCAGAGTTCCTTCTCCGGTAATTACCACATCTGAAACATGAATACCCGTAAGAATAGATCCGAACATATCCAGAGGATTTCCCTCCCATGTTCCCAGATTATATTCATCCGTCTCATCATAGCTCTCAATCAGTCCCGGTAAAATAGGAAATTTCTCCCGCTCTGTATAAGCAGAAATCACTGCTCCTTCCCCAATATCCAGCGTCATATGGCTCTTCAGGAAGATACTGGATACTTTATAAACTCCCTTGGGAATATACACTCTTCCGTGCTCCGGACAGGATGACACCGCCGCCTGAATAGCAACTGTATCATCATGCTTTCCATCGCCTCTCGCTCCGAAACGGCGTACGTTCAGGGTTACAAATTCATAATCTGTCTTAAAACGAACCGTCTCTTCTGCTTCCCCGTCTGCCACAGCAGTAAGCTCATATTCCGTATCAGGCGTCAGACCGGAAATGGTCTGAACTACCCGATCGGAAGTAAGAATTTCTTTTCCATTTAACAACAGACGATACTTCTTTTCTGTAAAATAAATTCCAAAATCCAAAAATTCAATCGTGACCTTTCTGGATGTCTGAAATATAATCTGAAATTTCATGTTGCGTCCTTTCTTACAATTCGCGTCTTTAACCCTTTACTCCTCCGGCTGCAATACCTTCCACAAACTGATCCTGCGCCAGGAAGAATATAATCAGGGATGGAATCAGTGTAATAACAGATAATGCCAGCGTCTTATTCCAGTCAAATCCGCTTTCCGTATCCATGATCATACGCAGGCCCAGAGAAGCTGTAAATTTCTTTGTAGAATTTAAGTAAATTAACGGACCCATGAAGTCATTGGAGGACCACATAAACTGGAACAGCGCGCAGGATACCAGTGAAGGCTGAACCATGGGAAGCACTACGTAGATGAAACGCTTAAAGGAATTGCAGCCGTCAATCTCCGCAGCCTCCTCCAGCTCTCTTGAAATTCCTCTCATGAACTGAACCAGCATAAATACAAAGTAGGTATCACAGGCAAAAAAGCTCGGCACAACTAAAGGCAGGTAGGAATCCACCAGCCCCATTTGTAAACAATAAGAACTGAGGCACATTTAACACTACCTGAGGCAGAAACAG
>ENA-OQIG01000066-OQIG01000066.1-human-gut-metagenome-genome-assembly--contig:-NODE-66-length-60333-cov-3.033900_pt1 | contig 60333 bp, 59 predicted proteins | sample MGYA00242576_ERZ504741 | MGnify/ENA primary metagenome ERZ504741 (study PRJEB26092, sample SAMD00036436) | human gut metagenome | host: Homo sapiens | study: EMG produced TPA metagenomics assembly of... | reverse complement strand
CCAAATGTCCAAATAACGTCTATCTGCTTGCCAATGCACCATGCTTTAAGTGAAAATGAAGTCGAGTATAATCCTCCAAATTATAAAGAAATAGTATGATACAATTATCAGAAATAACAAACTCTATATCCCCTTCCTTAACAAGGCGTCTATTTAATTTGGCCCAAAAATATGACAATGTTATAGACTTCACATTGGGAGACCCGGATATACATCCACACGATAAAATAAAAGAAGCTGGCTGTAAAGCGATACTGGAAGGTCGTACAAGATACTCCCCTAATGCCGGATTATTAGAATTAAGAGAAATAATATCTTCCAGATACAAGTTACAATATAATATAGAATACAACCCGACAAATGAGATTATGGTTACAGTTGGGGGAATGGAAGGATTATATTTAACCCTGCTAGCCATTCTAAACAGAGGGGATGAAGTCATTATACCAGCTCCATATTGGATAAACTATGTACAGATGGTATGTATGTGTAGTGGAGAGCCATTATCACAGCTCCTGTCAGCACCAATGACTTATCGATATCTATAGAAAATATAAGGAAGGCAATCACTCCTAAAACAAAAGCTATTATTTTAAATACGCCCAGCAACCCTTCCGGCGGATAATTTCTGATGACTCCATCCAACAAATAGCACAGATAGCTATTGAGAATGATTTGATAGTAATAACAGATGAGGTATACAAAACACTACTTTATGATAATGCTCATTTCAAAAGTATTGTTACATGCGACAAGATGAAGGAACGCACTGTTGTTATCAATAGTTTATCAAAAGAATTCTGTATGACCGGATGGCGTTTGGGTTATATAGCTGCACCTTCAGAGTTAATATCAGTGATGACAATGTTTCAAGAGAACATAGCTGCTTGTGCTCCATTGCCGTCTCAGTATGCAGCTATAGAAGCACTAAGAAATTCGGAGAAATATTCGGCTGGTATGATTGAGGAATTCACTCTCCGCCGAAATGTTTTATTGGAAGAAGTTGCCAAAATCAAAACAATAACAGTCGATGCGCCACAAGGAACCTTCTATGCAATGTTAAATATAAAATCTACCGGATTAAAATCTGAGGAGTTCGCATATGCCCTTTTAGAAAAAGAACAAGTGGCAGTGGTTCCTGGAATAACTTACGGTGATTGTTGCGAGGATTTTATCCGGATTGCTTTTACATTAGATATATATAAAATTAAAGAAGGAATTCAAAGACTTAAGCGATTTGTCGAAAGTTTATAAGATGAAAAAAGTTTTAATGCTAGGAGGCTCTTTATATCAGGTCTATGCGATTAAAGAAGCTGTAAAAATGGGATATTATGTAATCACCTGCGATTACTTGCCGAATAACCCAGGACATCAGTATGCCCACGAATATTATAATGTCAGCACAACAGATAAGGAAGCTGTTTACGAGTTAGCCAAAAGACTTCAAGTAGATGGCGTCGCTGCATATGCTTCAGATCCTGCAGCTCCTACAGCTGCTTATGTTTGTGAGAAACTAGGATTGCCCACCAGCCCCTATACTTCTGTAGAAATTCTTTCTCAGAAAGACTTATTCAGACGATATCTGGCTGAACATAATTTCAATGTTCCCAAATACGTCGGATGTTCTTCATACACGGAGGCTTTGGAACAAATCAAGAATTTAACCCTTCCTGTTATGATAAAGCCTGTCGATTCATCAGGAAGTAAAGGCATCAATAAACTGACTAACGTAGATCAACTAAAAGACTTATAGAAGATGCCCTCTCATATTCCCGTGAAAAACGCATTATTATTGAGGAATTCATAGAGAAGGACGGATATCAGATATCAGGAGATGCCTTTTCCGTAGACGGAATTTTAAAATTCCACTGTTTTGGAAACGAATACTACAGTTCTTCAGTTGTCAAAGATTTCGCCCCACTTGGTGAATGCTGGCCTTTCCAAATGAAACCTGAAATTATAACAGAACTGGAAAAGGACATACAGCGTCTGATTTCTGAACTAAAAATGGGGACAACCGCATATAATGTCGAGGCTATTCTTGGTAAAAACGGGAAATTGTATATACTGGAGTTAGGTGCCAGAAGCGGTGGCAGTTTAATACCTCAGATTACAGAACTGGCAACAGGAGTCAACATGGTTAAATATGTGATAAAAGCAGCTTTGGGAGAAGATTGCTCCGAAATAGAGATGTCACCTGCAAGGGGATATTGGTCTAATTATATGTTACATAGCAAACAGACCGGACGGTTTAAAGAAATATCATTTGATGAAAACTTTGCAAAAAACAATCTGGTAGATTGTGTAACAGAACTGAAAAGTGGAGATAATGTTCATGCTTTCCGTGATGCTGGCGATGCATTGGGGACACTTATCCTCAAATATTCTTCGAAAGAAGAAATGTTTAATGTTATAGAAAACATGGACCAGTTTGTACATATTATTATTGATTAAAATATGAGCATAACAATCCATACAGAACCTCTAGCATATACCGAATTCAGGGATTTTATCATATCCTCTGCAAACTGGTTTGTTCCTTCTCTGTTACAGATGCCCAACCTGGATGAATGGATATTAAAAATGTACCATAACGGCTCTATGTACTATACTATTTCCGGATCTAACATTATATCTTTAATTGTTGGCTATTACAATAGAGAAGAGAGATTTTTATATATACCCTATGTCTGTGTAAACCCTGACCATCAAGGTCATGGGATCTCTAAAAAAAACAATTAATTATATCATAGAACATCTTTCTACGGACATTCAGGAGATATTGCTTGAAGTTAGAAAAGACAATAACAATGCACTTCATGCATATCATAAAATGGGATTTTATGAGGCTGAGGATAGGGATGAGAAGTATTTAATGAAGAAAGAGGTACACAAAAGTTAATATTGAATGAAAGATATAGCAAATACTCCATTAGTAAGTATAATTTGTAGCACATATAATCATGGATTATATATATCCCAGTGTCTAGATGGTTTTCTAATGCAAAAGACCAATTTTCCATTTGAAATTCTAATCCATGATGATGCATCCACTGATAATACTCCTGATATCATTCGCGAGTACGAACATAATCACCCTCAAGTCATAAGACCCATATATCAGAAAGAAAACAAATACTCAAAGAAAGAAGATATCTTTGCCAAATACCAATGCTCACGAGTCAGAGGAAAGTATATTGCAATATGCGAAGGAGACGATTATTGGATTGACCCATTAAAACTTCAGAAACAAATCGATTTTCTAGAAAACAATCCTGATTACGGCATGATATATACTACCAGCAAGGTATATAACCAAAAGAAAGGCAAAATAGAAGAAGATATTATTGGACGGAAATTTAATGGTTATATAGAGTTATTATCCGGAAATTGTATTCCAACCCTTACATCTTGCATACGCAGTGCCTTAGTAATGGAGTACTTGAAAGAAGTGGAACCAAGAGCAAAAACTGGCTAATGGGAGACTATCCTATGTGGCTATGGATATCATATTATCACAAAATAAAGTTTCTTCCAGAAAGCACTACGGTATACCGTGTCTTAGAAGAATCAGCAAGTCATTCTAATGATATACAGAAATATGAAAGATTCATATTATCGACCATTGATATAACTGCATTTTATATCCACAAATTTAATACTCCATTAACAGAGCCATACTTACGATCCTTAAGTTGCTTTTACTATGATCTATACGATAAGTATATGTGTCTGGCATGTATAAAAAGGCCAGACACTATTCAAAACTCATTAATCCTAGTTATGTATCCGCACGTATGCGGAGAAGAGTCCGCCGATTCCATCTCAGATTCATTCAGATAAGATTAGCAAAATGGTTCGATATAAAAGGAAAAGAAAGGAAGTAAAAAGGGAAAAAAACTATCTAGTGAGATATTAAGTAAATATCCCTTTTTCTATTCACGAATCTCCACCTTTTTTAAACAGGAAATGAGTCAAGTAGTACAAATGCCAATGATAAGCTATTTTTCTTACCCTCCTGCGATATTTCAATTCATATGTATCTTCAGGCAATGCAGCTATCTCTTTCATTTTCTGCCTCATATCCTTAACAGGTTCTTTGAATTCTCTCAAATTCACCTTCAAAAGTATCTCCTTAAATATTGTAAGACAAGTCCCAATCAACCTAGTCCTAATTTTAAAAAGAATCTTCTTCTTCAAATAGAGAATATTTCTCCATGAACCTCATGCGGCATATTCTGCCAAAAAATAATGATAAAGATTCATAGGAGACATCGTGTGACATATACTCGTTTGTCGTTCTACATAATGATAAAAAGGGCTATCTACCATACAACTTTCTTACATAGAGCAACCCATTCATACATTACAAGTCTGTCTTCATAATTTTTCCCCTCTGGGAATTGTAATGATGTCAGAAAGCCACTCTTATAAAGCTTTGTACAAGCAGAACAACTAACTTTTTCCATCATCATATCTTGTAATACATTCTTTGGATCTCGAATAACAATATCTCCAGAATTCCGGTAAGGAGACTCGTTTGGTTTAAATTCATATTCAAGAAGAAAATTACAATATGCAATTTCCGCATCACTTTGTACCATTGCATCTAACATTTTCTCAAACATTGCAGGTTCAACATAGTCGTCACTGTCAACAAAACCAATGTAAGGAGCAGAAGCTATACGCATGCCAGCATTACGAGCAATAGAGAGTCCAGCTATAGAAAGATGTAGCACTTTAATACGTTTGTCAATTTTCGCATATTCATCACATATCTCAGAAGAACCATCAACAGATAAATTATCAACCAAGATTATTTCAATCTGCTGTAATGTCTGACTACGTAATGATTCAATACATTTATGCAAATAATCAGCGGTATTATGAACAGGCACTATTATACTAACCAAATACTTATTCTCCACTATTTATCTTTTTAAGTTTAAAATGTACCCAATAATAAATAGGCCAAAAATAAACAATCTTTCTCAGCCGTTTATAACATTTAATATCAAGTTCCTTTTTAGACAGAGGAATTAATTTCTTCAAATTATTCTTCATATCAACAACATAGGCACGACTTTCGCTAAAAGGAAAAGAACGCATCTCTTTAAAAGTCCTTAAGCAGCTCTTAACAAGGGATGTTTTCATATTATATTGTTCTTTCGTATCGAACAATAGATTATTATTAATAAACTCCAAGCGGCAAAATTGTGCTAAAAAGAAATGATAACGTTGTAATGGTGAAATAACATGGCAAATACTAGAGCTTCTTTTTACATAATGATAAAATGCCTTATCAATCCACACTACTTTTTCAGACTCTAATATCCACTGATGCAAGATAAGACGATCCTCATACATATTATGTATAGGAAATTTTAATGAAGAAAAAAGTGTCTTCTTAAAGAGTTTCGTACAACAAGAGCTATTCAATCGATCACACATCATATCATACACCACCTCCTTCGAAGATCTTTCACAGACCATACCACTATTAGGTTCAAAAGAGTCTATATGCCCGTCGTCATGTTCAATCTGAAAATTGGAATATACCAAATCAACACCATATGAACTAATTGCAGCAAGCAATTCCTCATACATATTGACGTCAATATAATCATCACTGTCTATAAACCCTATATATGGAGCAGAAGCCATATCAATGCCAGCATTACGAGCTACAGATGCATTAGCTACCGAAAGATGAATTACTTTTACCCGAGTATCCATACTTGCATATTCATCACATACCTCAGAAGATCCATCAGTTGATAAATTATCTACCAGAATTATCTCTATATTTTCTAAAGATTGATTTCGTATAGATTCAATACATTTTCGCAAATAATTAACTGTATTATGTACAGGTACAATCACACTTATCAAATAATTATTCTCCATGCATGCTCTCCATTAATAAACTTACGCACAAAGATAGAGAATATAGTATTATCAGTAAAATAAAAACCAGATTTTAAGTTCCCAGGTTATCATTAATAATCGTATCTTTGCCGGAAAGCTTATTATATTAATATGAGTAAGGAAAATATAGCATTTGTTGTTGTACGTTACGGATTAAATATCAATGGAGGAGCAGAGTATCATTGTAGAATGCTAGCCGAAAGACTCACCAATGATTATAACGTTGAAGTTCTAACTACTTGTGTAGATAATTATAGAACTGGAGAAAATCTTGAGTTTAAGGAAAAAGAGATTATCAATAAAGTCATTGTTCGCCGTTTTAAAACTAATCCCACTCATCCTGAACTTGAAAACTTTTATAAAAAGAAAGCTAAACCGGCTTATAAATTAAGACGTTTTTTATACAAATGTCACTTTCTAGCTATTGCTTCTTACTTTTTCCCTATTTGGCATTTCAAAGAAAAAGAAGAACTAGAAGCACTCGGTAGCCAAGTTTTCCATTCTCCGGCTCTCTTCAATTTCATAAAAGAAAATAAAGATAATTACAAAGCAATCATCCTATTACAATAGATTATTCTCATGTATATTACACAACTTTATATGCACCAGAAAAGACTATTGTAATCCCTACAATGCATTATCACAAAACTGCATTTCGCTCAACCTTGACACAAGTCTTTACAAAGGCAGCTACATCGCTTCAACACAACAGCAGAACAAAAACTAGCAAGAAAAATATTTGGTATGCACATGGCACCCCACAGTATTGTAAGCGTAGGGATAGAGCTAAGTGCTCCATCAGACTGGGCAGTGACCCAAGAAAAGTATAATCTTCCTGATGATATATGCTCTATGTAGGGAGAGTAGACCAAGGCAAGCTTAACAATGTGTATACTTATTTCCTCAACTATAAAAAGGTATATCCTAATTCTGATTTAAGTTTGTTCTTGTAGGCAAACAATATAGTGATCCTTTTAATCATCCGGATATTATATATACTAATTTTGTTGAAGAACAAGAAAAGATATCAATCATTCAACATGCAAAGATTGTAATCAACCCATCACTGTATGAAAGCCTATCACTTATATTACTGGAAGCAATGGCTTTAAAAAAAGCGATGCTGGTCAATGGCAATTGTAATGTATTGAAAGAACATTGCCATAAAAGTAATAATGCTGCTTTATACTACACTAATGAAAAAAGTTTCATTGATAAGCTTCATATGCTAGACTCTTCTACCAATCTTAGATTAGAGATGGGAGAAAAAGGATATTCTTACGTTAACAGTAATTACGACTGGAACATAATAATGAATAAACTAAAGCATGTTATCGAAAATATATAAAGATTTAGATACTCTTGATAGCTTGCTTTAAGCGCCCCATAATCAAAGTCCAATTATAGTTCGATTTCACATAAAATACACCTTTCTCTCCCATCTCCTCTCTCAATCTTCCGATTGTTCAATCCGTCGAAGTGCCTGATTAAACCCGCGATTATTCATGTAATAAAAAGAAGCAAAATCACTTTTTAAACAATGTTCTTTCAAGACCTTACAATGTCCGTTTACAAGCATTGGCCTCTTTTGACTCATAGCCTCTAAAAGTATTAAAGAAAGGCTTTCATAACGAGAAGGATTCACTACAATATCGGCATGCTGTAGAATTGACATTTTCTCCTCATCACTGACAAAGCCTGTGTATATAACATCAGGATGCTCAAATCGCTCCATAGCCAGCCCACCTACTAATACTAATCTTAATGTTGAATCTGAATATTTCTTCTTATAGTTCACAAAATATGTAAGTAAACGATGAATCTTTTTAGGAGTAATACGACCAATATATAACAAATATTTCTCTGGTAATTGAAACTTTTCTTTTGTCATCGCCCAATCTGCGGATAAAGACTCCTCTATTCCTACACTCAATATCCCATGAGCCCCCAAAGCCTTACCCAGAATATTTTCAGCAAGCCTCTGTTCCTCTCCGGTATTAAAACCAACATAAGCTATCTTTGAAAAAGCAGATGTTAATACAGAACGGAAAGAAATACCCATATTATGCATTGTAGGAATAGCTATTGTTTTTCTACCTGCATACAATGCAGTGTAATAAAAGGTGACATAATCAGAAGACATTGCTATAAATGCTTTATATTCATCTATATGATCACGAATATAATCATTCAATGCGGACGAATAGAATTTATCACTCTTCATCGCTTGTACCTCATCATCATGTTTGTAAGACCATACAGGAATCAAATAAGACAAGTATTTCAAGATTCCTAATTTAAAAAGGAACTGGCGTAGTTTTCTTGCTGGTTTAGCCTTCTTTGCGAAATAGCGTTCCTTTTCACGCTGAACAGGATTAGTCCTAAAACGACGAATCACCACTCCATTCCATTCTTCCTCACCTTCCGGATATATATTTTCGCCTGTCGCAACATCTCTGACACAGGTAGTAAGTACTTCCACATCATAATCAGATACTAACCGTTCTGCTAACATCTGACAATGATATTCAGCCCCGCCATTTATATTTTTGCCATATCTGACAACAACAAAAGCAACTTTCTCTTTCTTCATAGCTTCCCTTAATACAACATTCTACTTATGAGAGCATCTGAATCACATTTTTCATCCGTCCTATAATCATCTCCCAATTATAATTCTCCTGAACATAGTGACGCCCTTTCTCTCCCATCTGTTGACGTAATGTTTCTGAGTTCTCAAGGTTATGCAATTTTCGCATAAAATCTCTGCGATTCATATAATACAAAGCTGCATAATTACTCTTTTCACAATGTTCTCTCAACACATTACACCTGCCATTGACCAACATCGCCTTACCTTCGCTCATCGTTTCAAGTAAAATAAGTGATAAACTTTCATATCTGGAAGGATTCACTATTACTTTAGCATTCAACTGAATCGCTACTTTCTCCGCATCATCAACAAAACCTGTGTAAATTATATCCGGATGTTCGACTGTCTTTCCAAAAATGCCTCCGACTAAAACTAGCTTTAATCGAGAACCTACATATTTCTTTTTATAGCTTAAAAAGTAATCAACTATATTATTCAACTTTATAGCATCAATTCTCCCTACATACAATAGATAATCTTCCGGCAAATTATATTTTACCTTTGTTTGCTCCCAATCAGCAGCTTTCGTCTTCTCTATACCTACACTTATAATGCCGTGAGCAGCCAAAGGCTTTCCAACTATATTCTCTACCAATTCTGTTCTGCTTCTATATTAAATCCAATATAGCAACCTCAGAGAAAACAGAAGTAATAATAGAACGAAAGGATGAACCGTTATTATGCATAGTAGGAATCAGAATCGTCTTCTCCGGTGCATATAGTGCAGTATAATAAGTATGAGGGAAAAAGGAAAGCGGAATGAATGCTCTATAAGAAGCTTTATTCTCTCTTATAAAAGCATACATTGAAGATGAATAAAAAACCTGACTATTCAAGGCTTTATTTCTTCTTGTTCTTTATAATGCCAAATCGGTTTCACATAAGACAAAGGCTTCAAAAGACGACATCTGTACAAGAAGTGCCTCCACTTCTTTGCCGGAGCCGCCTGCCTGACATAGCTTTTATGTAAGTCCGGTTCAACAGGATCTGAATAGAATCGACGTACCAAAACTCCATTCAGGATTTCTTCTCCTTCAGGATATTCATTATCACCGGTAACATAATTCTTGACACACGTAGTCAATACTTCAACATCATAATCGTTAACCAGCCTTTCGGCCAGCATACGACAATGATATTCAGCACCTCCGTTTATATCTTTTCCATAACGAACTACTATAAAAGCTATCTTTTCCTTAGTCATTCTAGTCAATCAACAATTTGTGCTTTCTCTTAAATATAGCACGATAACCACGATATAGCATCCTATAGAAGCCGAAGTGTTTACACATAAAATATCGTTTGATTGACATACTCGGGCCTAGTTGCCAAGGAGTAATATGACGATATTCACGCATTTTCAACATCGTTTCATCTATTATATCCTCAAAAGCCGGTGACGGAGGGCACAACAAAGTATGGTTAATCAAATGAATCCCCTCTTAAGTACGCCAACGGAAGATTCACCTCCAAGTTCCGCATTCTGAATAAACTTATCCTGTTCATAAAGACTCAGGAAATAATGATATTCCTTTACCGGATCATAACCACCACGAGTAATGCTTTCATTCTTATGAATCATATAATGGTATTTAGAGACACAACTCAATACCACTTTCTGAGAGCTATAAAATACTTTATATAATACAGCTACGTCCTCATAAACCGTCCGACAGGGAATGAAAGGCGGTCAAACAATTTACGTTTAAAGAGCTTCGCCCATAAATAGTTCTTTACCAAGTCATTCTTTACCAAAGCACGTATAATCTCCTTTCTGGAAAAAACATACAGCTTACCCGTGTTGTTGATTATTTTAGAAGGTCTTCCCTCCTGCTCAAGAAGATAAGTACAAGCAGAAACATCTGCATCATGCTCTTGCATCAAAGTGTAAAGATACTGATACATATCATGATCAATCCAGTCATCACTGTCAACAAAACCCAAGAGCTCTCCCGTAGCTGCAGCCAAACCGGCATTACGGGCAGCACTCACCCCACTATGAGGCAAATGAATAGTCTTAATGCGCTGATCCATACGCGCATACTCATCGCAGATACCGGAAGAGCCGTCGTCAGAACCATCATCAACTAAGATAATCTCAAGGTTCTTATAGGTCTGCTCCAGTATAGATTGCAGACAAGTCTTCAAATAGTCCTTTACATTATAAACAGGCACTATAAGACTAATCAATGGTCCAGAGATATTAGTATTCATATTATTCTACTTGTCAACTTTTTATTTTTACTGCAGCCCCTTCTATATAGAATGCTATATAACAAGGAATACTGCAAAACTACCCTCGATTTTAAATAAATTTCACACTTGTCTGTGATTCGATAATACAATCTAAACACTCTCAAATCAAACAATTACCTCTTATTTGCCATTTATACAGTATAATTCGTCTTAGTTCCTAAAGTTTCATTCAAAGATTTCCACTTGTTTATCATTCAGGTTTAGTTTTCCCATTTATTTTTCTTTTGTAACGCTATTTATTCTGTGTTGAGGCAACTCTATCGGCCGGGGATAGAATTCACCCCCTCCTGTCACCTTGACCCGCCTCTTTAATTCATTCGCTTTCAACCATAAATCATCCGCAGACGACAATGTTCACTGATTATTTTCCAGTCAAACAACTCCTCTCCATACCAATGGGGAGGATAATAAATCCCGCCACATCCGATTGCCACATTCTGCAAAGAGCTATTCACCGGCATCGTAAACACTTTCGTCCACTTTCTATATACCGAAAAAGAATTTCCATCCATATGAATCTTCCGGATAACGTTTCCGCAAACTGTATCCGGATACTGATACGATAAGGAAAGCAAACGCTCAACCGTATTCCGGGGATAAATCAGATCATCATCCACTGTTATCACTTTACTATCCGGGTATTCACGGAAAACATAATGATACTTCTTATGTGAACGGAAATTCTCAGACACAAATCTGAATGCTATTCCTTTAGCCATCAATCTTTTAAGTTCTTCTGGCAGATCATTCAACCGTCCGGGAAACTCCTGTTCCGACAACCATACAATTATCTTTTCGGGCGGACAAGTCTGCCACAGAATCGATTTCAACATCAGATGAAGTTGAGAAATACGGGGAGGAAATGTCGTCAACGAGACAATGACTCCCGAATGGTTCGATAATGCCGGAGCATCAGTGTCTTGCTGATAAGCACGCACCACTTTATCATGATACTTTGCTCTTCTCCACCTGCAAGGCAAAGAATAGATATGTCGGTAGAATCCTCCTTTTTCCTTATAGGAAGTCAGCTTCTCTTCTTCCCGTGTATAGCATCATAATAACTGTTCACCTTCACAGACTGACTCTCAATTCATCCTTTACAATGCCCAAAGAAGCCCATTGCACCTTTGCTCCACGAGTATGCTTTCGTATGTTCCGGTTCTTCTGGATAGAATCTTTCGTCTTATACCTCTTGCATGATCCAAATGGAGCATACGGTAGAGTAACGTATCTGCATACCATGAATTCCATAGTTCTCCAGACGTTCTCCAAATTCACGGTCTTGTCCACCGTACTGCATACGCTCATCAAAACCATTCACAGCCAGAATATCGCTTAGCCAACCGGAAGCGTTATGCCCGTTCCAGCTTGCTTTGGTAGGAGTAAATGTATTTAATGCCCACCTTTTAAATCCTGTAGCAGTCAGTTTATTATTTTTAAAAGAGGCAGGCATCCCTTTTCCTCTCATCCATTGCAGATCAAAACATCTGCCGGATAATATATCGTCCTTTGTAATATCTTTCGACAAATCCATACTCAACTTATGATATCCGCCGGACAGGAAACGTCCTTTACGGCGAAGACACAGGTGAGTTGAGACGAAGTCTTTACGTGGAATACAATCGCCATCACTGAAAAGCAGGTAATCTGCTTGTGCAGCCAGTATGCCTTTATTCAGAATATCGCATTTACGGAATCCTTTATCTTCGTGCCATACATGCTTCACCTGAAAGGACAATTGCGGAGTTATCCTCTGCAACATATCATAAGTTTCTTTCCGCGAACCATCATCTGCAATAATCAATTCAAAGTTCTTAGTATCCTGGGCTTCATATCCCCACAACACCTTCTCCAGCCATTCAAGCTGGTTGCAGGTTGACAGTACGACCGACATCTGCAAAGAAGTAGTCTTCCGGCTAAAACGGATAATAGAATAATTGCACTCCATCTGTTCCCCAGTCCAATAAAGTTCTCTCGAAATCTCCCTCCATCCGGCTAAGTCCACACGATCAGTGCCATCAATGTCTTCCTCCTTATGCAAACGAACCAGACATAATGCGTCCTCATCCTGATCTTCTTTCAAGTCAGCATGATGAGCCAGCAAGTAGTCCCGTACTTTTTCATCCGAACAAACAACATTATTTTCAAAAGCTACTATCATTAATTACCCTCCTTTAGCCATTAAATATCCAACTGAAACCAGACCTGATGTCTGCGACGATATCTGTTCCAGAATTTCTTTCTGTAATGCAGAACCAAACGCACACATTCTTCTTCATCCATCCCTCTCGAATGGGCATACTCTTTTCCCAACAAGATGAAGAAGGGTGTCTGCCCCCATAAACGGGCAAAATTCGCACAACCTTTCTTAATATCCACTTCACCAAAATGCATTCTGTTAATATCCACCAGTGAGAAATGATATTCCTCTCCTATCTTGTCATACAGGATATTTCCCGGCGAATAGTCCAAATGCAGAATTCCGGCTTCATGCAGACGCGCTGTAAATTCCGCAAAAGCGGTCACTACATCTTCGCAGCTTTTTATATCCGCATTGCCAAACTGGCAAAAATTATATCGATAGGGAGATTGTATGCTCATAAAATATGAATGACCAATCAAACCCATTTTTGTCTCTTCTATATAGGCAATAGGACATGGGGTTTCAAACCCTTTCTCCAACAGTTTCTCCGGATAGACAAAAGCCCGTTTCCCTTTCGAAGGGCGAAAGAAAGCATAAGCGATCCGGTTTATCAGCGGAGGTATCGTATACCGTTTCACGTTAATATCCAATCCATCCACCGTGATCATCTTTATCAAATTTCGCCCGGAATGAATTACCGTTCCTATTGTCTCAAAATCTTTCGGAATACGTTCTACATATTCTCTCAGATATTCGTATTTGGGGTTAATCATTATTTTCATCTTACGAAAAAACAAGAATGGTCATACTTCTCTTCATCTCTCAACTCTTTTGCCCGGTCATCTTAAAATATTTATCCAACACAAGCAGTGATATCAAATTTTCTCTTCTCTTATCTTTAAACTGGGACACATATTCATGGGCATGATTGATGATCTCCAATGATTCGTCTACATGCTCTATATAGTAATTCAACCGTTCCTCCAAATCAGAGAAATCCGGTTTTATTTCAATATAATGATAATTAGGAATAAGCGTGCCTTCCATAAACCATGTCTCACAGGTAGGCCGGGGCATCACTGCTATTGAATTTGATGACATCACCCATTTCAGGTTGCTGGCCACATCGATTCCTTCAAGAGCCATTATGAATTTATAATCCAAATGCTCATTAATCGTTTTCTTCTCCGTACGCCACTCTGCCGGATCAGTCGTATTTTTGCTGACATCTCCCAGATCGCACATCGGATGATGAAAATACATTTCCATAAAAAGCTTTCTGGAAGGTTTTCCTTTTACCTTTCCACGAAAGATTACCATATTTTTCTTCTCTGTAAAAGCCTTCTTGTCGTCCACAAATATAAAATGACGAACCTTATCCAATTTCATCACAATCGAATTCACGTTATCATCTGTCAGCGGACGACTTTTCACAATAGAGGGATAGTCGGGAACAAATGTCACATCACCGGGACAAAAACCCCACTGAAACTGATCAGAAAACCAGCGGGTATATTGATAAGTATCAAAGAAATACACTTTTTGTTTGCTCATCTTGTGCTCTGAAAGATGCGGAGCAGAAGAAGGTAATTGCACCGTTCCGGAAAGTTTGTTATAATAGTCAACACGATGTTCTATATACTCCTTGTCCTTCCGGCGGGATAGTGAAGACAACTTTCCTTGTAACCGTAGCCGGAAAATGCCTTTCGGAATGATAAGTCTGAGAGCATTTACCGAGTAGTAAATGAACTTAGGATTCTTCCCGCTACGCAACTTATATAAAAGTTTATTCTTCATTCTTGTTCCATATCTCAGGAGTACCTGGCTCCTAATTGATTATTCCTTCAATCTTCGCTATCACCTGTTCGGGTTTTATTTCTCTCAGGCAGGCATAATCGCCCCGCAGCATGGTTTCTGTCCATATACGGAGCAGGGACGGCACGACAGATCAAACTGTACCGTATTGACCGGCAACTGTTTCCATCCCATAAATCCGGCATAAGGATGAGTAGCTCCCCAGACAGAGATCACCGGAATATTGACCAGCGAAGCCAGATGCATATTCGCCGAATCCATCGAGAGCATCACATCCAGATGACTCATAAGATTCAGTTCGGTACGCATATTCAGCTTACCAATCATAGAAACGACGGTAGGATATTTCGCCACCCAGCCATCGAATACTTCCTGTTCACTCTTGCCACCACCGAAAAGGAAAACCTTCACCTTCGGATCGGCAGCAAAATGGGCTACTACCTGCTCCTGCAATTCAATAGGGTATATCTTACCCATGTGTTTGGCAAATGGAGCTATACCAATCCATTTCAAATTATCTTTTGCGCCTGTGACAGGTTCTATCTCTGCAAAATTCCCTTTTTCATCTCCATAAATCGAAGAAAAGTTCAACAATACAGGGAAACCCAGTTTCTCCAGCACATCGGCATAACGACGGAAAGAACTTTTCTGGTTCTCCAATACTTTATGCCGGCGGCGAACTAATTTTTCTTTTCCCACTCTACCTTTATAAATAGATGCCACAGGTATATTAGCCAGCCGGAACCTCAGACACAGGTATTTCGTACGAAGCACATGATGAAAGTCTGCCACATAGTCGAAATGCTTTGCTTTCAGTTCCGAATAAAGGGTGTTCAGCCCCATAATCCTTTATGTTTACCCGTCAGGTCAGCGCCGATAAAACTCACATTTGCAGGAAGTCCCTGAAAAAGCGGTTGCCACACAGCACGACTCAACACAGTAATTTCAAGTTGAGGATATTGTACTGCCAGCGAATGTACTACCGGTATCGTCATGCTACATCGCCAAGAGCCGAGAAACGGATAATGAGAATACGCGCCATTCGTTATTTTTTCGCATAAAGTACCGGATTCAGCGCCGGGTCATTATACATCTTCATCTGTTTATATACTTTCATATACTTCTTCCCTGCCTCGATGTCAGCCAGCAGCTGATCGATAGCCGAAGAAAGGTCTTTCCGTTGTTCCAGCAGAATATCCAGTTTCACCTGGCATTGTGCACGATGTTCTTCCGTCGTATCCGTACGTTCCACTTCTTGCTGCATGTGGTAAATTTTCAAAGCAAGAATAGAGAGACGGTCTACTGCCCAGGCAGGACTTTCCGTATTGATGGTAGCATCTGCCAGCGGCTTTACATCCTTATATCGATCAAGAAAATAGCTATCGATCAACTCCACCAGATCCGTACGGTCCTGATTGGATTTATCGATTCTTCTCTTTAAAGCTACGGCTGCCACCGGATCAATATGCGGGTCACGGATGATATCTTCGAAATGCCATTGTACGGCATCAATCCAGTTTTTCAGATACAAATAATACTCTATCGACTTCAACTCGTAAGGATTGTTCATCGGCGCATCTACGCTGTCCGTCACATGGTAATCTGTCGTCGATTTCCAAAAAATATCATTGCAAAGGTTACTAAATGTCATAATCTTAACTAGCTAATAGATGTATAATAGGACAAAGCTATGTAATATTTTTCAGACAAGCAACCGTTTCTTACTTTTTTATTTCTTACCTTTGTCTGAGCAAAAAAGGAATTGTATATGAAAATTATTATAGATGATAAGATACCTTATATAAAAGAGGCAGCAGAGAAAATAGCCGACGAGGCAATCTACGCACCGGGAAAGGATTTTACACGGGAACTGGTACAGGATGCGGACGCACTCATCATCCGGACCCGCACTCACTGCAACCGCGAATTGCTGGAAGGCAGCAAAGTAAAATTTATCGCCACAGCAACCATCGGATTTGACCATATCGACACCGAATACTGCAAGCAGGCGGGTATCGAGTGGGCAAATGCCCCGGGATGCAATTCCGCCTCGGTGGCTCAGTATATACAATCCTCTCTTCTGATCTGGAATCTCTTCGGAATAAAAAGCCGGACGAACTGACGATCGGCATTATCGGTGTAGGTAATGTAGGAAGCAAGGTGGCCAAAGTCGCACAGGATTTCGGTATGCGTGTACTACTGAACGACTTGCCAAGAGAAGAGAAAGAAGGAAACATTACCTTCACCTCACTAGAGAAAATAGCCGAAGAATGTGATATCATCACCTTTCACGTACCTTTATATAAGGAAGGGAAATATAAAACGTACCATCTGGCAGACGGGAATTTCTTCCGTCTCTCCAACGGAAGCCTGTTGTCATCAACACTTCAAGAGGAGAAGTGATCGAAACAAACGCCCTGCTGGAAGCCATCAACAACGGTATAATCTCGGACGCAGTAATCGATGTATGGGAACATGAACCGGAAATCAACCGTGAATTATTAGAAAAGGTACTGATAGGCACCCCGCATATCGCCGGATACTCTGCCGACGGAAAAGCAAATGCCACCCGAATGTCGCTGGACTCCATCTGCCGCTTCTTCCACCTAAGCGCAACTTATGAAATCACCCCGCCCGCCCCATCTTCGCCTCTTATCGAAGCAAAAGACCGCGAAGAAGCTCTGCTGAAAATGTACAATCCCATCGAAGACAGCAACCGATTAAAATCCCATCCGGAACTATTCGAAACCTTACGAGGAGATTATCCGTTGAGGAGAGAAGAGAAGGCGTATAATATAATAGGTATTAAGTAATAAGTATTAGGTATTAACCGTAGTTGCTTAAACTTCCATTCGGCAAAAGTCCGCATGGTTAATACTTAATACCTAATACTTAATACTTATTGTTTCTTCTACAACATGCGGGAAATGCTCATACTCCAGAGCGTGTACTTTTTTAGCCACCTCTTCGGGTGAGTCATCGGGAAGTACGGGGCAGGTGGCTTGGAAGATGATGTTTCCTTCGTCGTAGTGCTCATTAATATAATGTATAGTAATGCCAGTTTCTTTTTCGCCTGCAGCTACTACGCTTGGTGAACTTTGTCGCCGTACATACCTTTTCCACCGAACTTGGGCAGGAGAGCAGGATGTATATTTATGATTTTATCGGGATATGCATGCAAAAGCAAATCCGGCACGCGGACAAGGAAACCTGCCAGCACGATAAAGTCAATGCGATATTCCTGCAAAATAGCCAGAATTTCATCTCCGGCTATCCAGTCCTCCTTCGGGAACACGTTACAGGGCACTTTCAAACGGTGCGCACGTTCCAAAACGTAGGCATCACTTTTATTAGAAAGTACTAACGACACCTCAACGGAGTCACTCTTTTGGAAATACCGGATTATATTCTCGGCATTTGAGCCGGAACCGGAAGCGAAAATGGCGATGTTTTTCTTCATTATACTCGAATTCAATGCACAAAACAGTGAAAAATGTGCAAAACATTGCATTTATTTAGTCAAATATTTGCGCAAAACGATAAATATTCATTCCTTTGCACCGCAAATTTAAAGAAATAAAACTAATTATTAATTAAAACTTAAAGTTATGTCTGAAATTGCATCAAGAGTAAAAGCGATTATCGTTGATAAATTAGGCGTAGAAGAATCAGAAGTTACTAACGAAGCAAGCTTCACTAACGACCTGGGAGCAGATTCTCTTGACACTGTAGAACTTATCATGGAATTCGAAAAAGAATTCGGTATCTCTATTCCTGATGACCAAGCAGAAAAGATTGGTACTGTAGGTGATGCTGTATCTTATATCGAAGAACACGCTAAGTAATTCGATTTCATCAATATGGAATTAAAAAGAGTGGTAGTAACAGGCCTTGGCGCCATTACTCCCGTTGGCAACAGCGTTCCCGAATTTTGGGAAAACATTGTGAACGGGGTTAGTGGAGCAGGGCCTATTACTCATTTTGATGCGTCGTTATTCAAGACCCAATTCGCATGCGAAGTGAAAGACTTCGATGCAACGAAATACATAGACCGCAAAGAAGCAAGAAAGATGGACTTGTATACTCAATATGCCATCGCTGTTGCTAAAGAAGCGGTGAGTGATTCCGGTCTTGACGTCGAGAAAGAAGACTTGAACAAAATCGGTGTTATTTTCGGCGCCGGTATTGGTGGTATACATACATTTGAAGAAGAGGTAGGCAACTACTACACTCGTCAGGAAATGGGTCCGAAGTTTAATCCGTTCTTCATTCCAAAGATGATTTCGGATATTGCAGCCGGACAGATTTCTATCATGTATGGTTTCCATGGTCCTAACTACGCGACCTGTTCAGCATGTGCTACTTCAACCAACGCTATTGCAGATGCCTTCAACCTGATTCGTTTGGGTAAAGCAAATGTAATTGTATCCGGTGGTTCGGAAGCAGCAATCTTCCCGGCAGGTGTAGGCGGTTTCAACGCTATGCACGCCTTGTCAACACGCAACGACGAAGCTTCTAAAGCTTCACGTCCGTTTAGCGCAAGCCGCGATGGTTTCGTTATGGGCGAAGGTGGCGGTTGCTTGATTCTGGAAGAACTGGAACACGCTAAAGCTCGTGGTGCAAAAATCTATGCAGAAGTTGCCGGTGTAGGTATGTCTGCAGATGCACATCACTTGACTGCTTCTCATCCGGAAGGTCTGGGAGCGAAACTGGTGATGATAAATGCACTGGAAGATGCGGAAATGGATCCGAAAGAAGTAGACTATATCAATGTACACGGTACATCTACTCCGGTTGGTGATATTTCAGAAGCAAAAGCAATCAAGGAAGTATTCGGTGATCATGCGTTCGAGTTGAACATCAGTTCAACCAAATCAATGACAGGTCACTTGCTGGGAGCTGCCGGTGCGGTAGAATCTATTGCAAGCATCCTTGCCATTAAGAACGGCATTGTTCCTCCGACTATCAACCACGAAGAAGGTGACGACGAGAGAACATCGACTACAACCTTAATTTCACGTTCAATAAAGCACAGAAACGCGAAGTTAATGTTGCCTTGTCCAATACATTTGGATTTGGTGGTCACAATGCGTGCGTTATCTTCAAGAAATACGCAGAGTAATATCGTGTTACGTAACGAAATAGATAAGATAAGGCTCTTGTTCCACAAGGATAGAGAGTCTTATCTTTGTTTTACCGGATACTTGGGTTCTACCCGCGCAATATCCAGCTTTATGAGCAGGCTCTCCTGCACAAATCGACTTCTGTCCGCTCCGACAAGGGACGTCCCCTCAACAATGAACGGCTGGAGTTTTTAGGTGACGCCATCCTCGACGCCATTGTGGGAGATATTGTCTACAAACGTTTCGAAGGGAAACGGGAAGGTTTCCTAACCAATACACGTTCCAAGATTGTACAACGGGAGACGTTGAACAAGTTGGCCGTTGAAATCGGCTGGATAAGCTCATCAAGTATTCTACCCGCTCTTCTTCTCACAACAGCTACATGTACGGAAATGCTTTTGAAGCGTTTATCGGAGCTATTTATCTGGATCAGGGATATGAACGTTGCAAACAGTTTATGGAACAACGGATCATTAACCGTTATATCGATCTGGATAAAATATCCCGAAAAGAGGTTAACTTCAAATCCAAGCTTATCGAGTGGAGCCAAAAGAACAAAATGGAGGTTTCCTTTGAATTAATCGAGCAGTTTCTCGACCATGACAGCAACCCTGTATTCCAAACTGAAGTACGCATTGAAGGACTTCCGGCAGGAACAGGTACGGGGTATTCCAAGAAGGAGTCTCAACAGAATGCCGCCCAGATGGCTATAAAGAAGGTAAAGGAACCGACATTTATGTCAACCATCGAAGAGATTAAAATACAACATTCGGCAACTGCTACTGAAATGGAAACAGAAATGGAAATTGAATTTGCGACTGATTCTGAGACTGAATTGGCAACCGGGCTTGAGAATGAACCCGAAACCGAACTGAATGCAAATCCCGAGATAGAACCGGAAAATGTTTCAGAAAAAACATCCTCGTCGATGAGATTTCCACAGTGCAGGCCACAGAAGCTCCGGCAACTAGCCAAAGCAAATCCCCATGCGACGACCCTGAATCACCAAATCGTGATCTTCAGTAACCAATTTCAGTTTTCCTGCAACTTCTTCAAGAGGAATAGATGCTATATCGTCTCCTTGTAAAGTCACCATACGCCCGAATTGGCCATTGGCTATCAATTCTGTTGCATGCCCGCCCATGCGGTAGAAAGATTGCGGTCGAAAGGAGTAGGCGAACCACCACGCTGGATATACCCCAAAACTGTTTCGCGGGTTTCTATACCGGTTTCATATTCAATTTCCTGCGCGATATATTCAGCAGCACGTTTACGCCCGTCAGTCTGAATTCCTTCCGCTACCACTACAATAGAATAGGGTTTGCCTTTCTTTAGTCTTTCCAGAATCGTATTGCCAATATTTTTAATGTTATAAGCGATTTCAGGAACGAGAATCACATCCCCTCCTCCTGCCATACCGGAATACAAAGCAATCCAGCCAGCCTTATGCCCCATCACTTCAATCACCATCACCCTTTTATGAGAGCTTGCGGTGGAATGTAGACGGTCGATGGCATCAGTAGCAATACTTACCGCCGAGTCGAAACCAAAAGAGATGTCCGTGCCCCAAATATCATTATCAATGGTTTTAGGAACAGATACGATGTTAACTCCCATTGCAGCAAACTTGGCTGCAGTCTTCTGCGTTCCATTTCCACCGATACAAACGACACAATCCAGCCCAATTTCATGGATATTCTGAAGAATTAAAGACGGTTTGTCAACATCAGAGACAACGCCTCCTTTTTTGAAAGGCTTCTCACGAGAAGTTCCTAACATCGTTCCACCCAGATTGAGCAAACCGGAGAGCGACTTGTCTGTAATAGATTCGACATCTTTAGTCAGCAAGCCCTGAAAACCGCTGTGAATACCTACCACTTCCATTCCGTAATAATTGATGGCAGTTTTGCACACGCCACGAATCGTGGCATTAATACCGGGACAGTCCCCGCCGGATGTTAAGATTCCAATTCTCATTGTCGCATTTTTTAGTCTAAAACTCGGGATTTATATGAAAGTCGTCAATTTTTAACGATTATTTCCGTCGTAAAGATAGAAAAAAAGATAAATAAGTTACTTTTGCACGACTAAACATTATTATGTTAAAGCAGAAATGAATATTACAAAAATTATTAGTAAGACTTTCGATTCCCGTTTAAAACAGATAGACCTATATGCTAGTCAGGCTAGTGAGATACAGCATCGTGTGTTAAGCCGCTTAACACGCCAGGCCGCTCAGACTGAATGGGGAAGAAAGTACGATTATTCCTCTATCCGTAACTATGAAGATTTCCGAAAACGTGTTCCTATCCAAACATACGAAGAAATCAAACCTTATGTAGAACGTTTGCGAGCCGGGGAACAGAATCTGCTTTGGCCATCGGAGATACGCTGGTTTGCAAAATCCTCCGGAACGACTAATGATAAAAGTAAATTCCTTCCCGTCAGCAAAGAGGCACTGGAAGACATTCATTACAGAGGAGGAAAAGATGCGGCAGCTCTTTATTTCCGCATCAATCCGGATAGCCATTTTTTCTCCGGCAAGGGACTGATTCTCGGAGGTAGCCATAGTCCGAACCTCAACTCCAACCATAGTTAGTAGGAGATTTATCCGCTATTCTGATTCAAAATGTGAATCCGCTTATCAATTTCATTCGTGTACCCAGCAAGAAAATTGCATTGATGAGCGAATGGGAAACCAAAATAGAAGCAATCGCCAACAGCACTATTCCGGTAAATGTGACAAGCTTGTCCGGCGTACCGTCGTGGATGCTGGTACTTATCAAACGTGTTCTTGAAAAGACAGGAAAACAGGCTTTGGAAGAAGTATGGCCCAACCTGGAAGTTTTCTTCCACGGTGGAGTGGCTTTCACTCCTTATCGTGAGCAATACAAGCAGGTGATTCAAACACCGAAGATGCATTATGTAGAGACTTATAATGCTTCGGAAGGATATTTTGGAACTCAAAACGACCTCTCCGATCCTGCCATGTTATTAATGATCGACTACGGAATCTTCTACGAATTTGTTCCGTTGGAGGAAGTAGGAAAAGAGAGTCCACGGGCTTACTGCCTTGAAGAAGTCGAGCTCAACAAGAACTATGCAATGGTTATTTCTACTTCTTGCGGTTTATGGAGATACATGATTGGGGATACGGTGAAGTTTACCAGCAAGAATCCCTATAAGTTTGTCATCACAGGAAGAACGAAGCATTTCATCAACGCATTTGGCGAAGAGCTGATTGTCGATAACGCTGAAAAAGGATTGGCAAAGGCTTGTGCCGAAACCGGAGCACAAGTTAGTGAATACACCGCGGCACCTGTGTTTATGGATGAGAATGCCAAATGCCGGCACCAGTGGTTAATAGAGTTCGCTAAGATGCCGGATTCAGTAGAAAAATTTGCAGCGATACTTGATGCCACACTGAAGGAGGTCAACTCCGATTATGAGGCGAAACGATGGAAAGATATAGCTCTGCAACCATTGGAAGTAATCGTTGCCCGTGAGGATTATTCCATGATTGGCTGGCACAGAGAGGAAAGTTGGGAGGACAACACAAAGTCCCCAGATTAAGTAATACGCGCGAATATATAGAAACAATGTTAGCGCTGAATGACAGCATTCTTTCGGAAGAATAACCAAAAACCAAGACATAACCGACACTAGTTTTCTTTATTACAGAGATTACTTGTACAAGGAGAGCGTTTCGAAGCACCTCTCCAATTTCTTCCAGGCACGGATTATGCGAATTACATGGATAAAGTTTATTCTCTTTCCGTGTTTATCCGTGTAATCCGTGCCTAAATTATGTCGCTAATTACCGGGCGTTGACTATTATCCCTCCTCCCAATAATAAGCCATCTTTATAGAATGCAGCAGCTTGTCCCGGAGCAATGGCGGTTAAAGGCTCATGAAGTTGCACATGCAGTAGATGATCTGGTGTAATGGTAATCGTAGCATGGTTTTCCTGTTTGCGATACCGTATTTTCACAATGATGTCAGAATGCCCTAAAGTACGCTCCTGATTGACAAGATTCCAGTCTTTCAACCACATTTCTGTTTTCTCCAGAGCTGAAAGAGAAGCTAATACTACTTCGTTCTTTTCAGGATTAATCTCTTTCACAAATACGGGACGGTTCAAATGAATGCCCAAGCCACGTCTCTGTCCAATGGTATAAAAAGGATAACCCTCATGCCAGGCAATAAAATCTCCCTTTTCATCGACAAACCTTCCTCGTTTCACTTTATTGAGTCCTGCCTGATTGCTTCCAACCAATACTTGCCAATCTCCAACCAATGCTTGATTCTCCCCCATCATCTGCTCTTCTTCTGCCAATGCCTCATTATTTTGAGCCAACCAGTTTTTCAGAAAAGTTCGATAGTCCATTGGGCAAAAACAAACGCCTATACTATCCTTTTTAGTTGCCACCTTCCGGAACCCATGTTCCGCAGCCCAGACACGAGCTTCCACTTTCGTAATATCCCCCATCGGCAACAACATCCTGCAAAGAATATCTTGTTTCAATCCCCATAGAAAGAAGGTTTGATCCTTATCCGAGTCGGCAGCGTATGTTATATAAAAGGTATTATTTAGTTGTATATTCTGTGCATAATGCCCGGTAGCGATGTAGAAAACGCCCATTTCATCGGCAATTTTAGCAAGCAGAGGCCATTTCAGGTAATTATTGCACAATATACAAGGGACTGGAGTCCGTCCTGCCAGATACTCCTGCACAAAATATTCAATAATCTGTTTACTGAATATTTCACGGGCATCGTATGTTATATGCCGTATTCCTAAACGTTCTGCCAGATTACGGGCATCTTCCAGATACTCTGTCGAGCCATTCAATTCATAAAAACGGAAGGTTACTCCGATCACTTCATAACCGGCTTCCAACAATCGCATAGCAGCAACAGAACTATCTGTACCGCCACTCATTCCAAGCAATACTCGTTTGTTTTCCTCCATCATGCTGCAAAATTAAGTATTTTCCCGTATCTTTGTTTGTTAAAGTCTAAAAGAGAATGAAAGAGAGACCAACTAACGGACAAGTTATAATCGTTTTCACAGAGCATCCGATACTCGGCATATTGCTGATTCCCTATATTGCGGAAAAGCTGGACGATGGTACCTTGCAATTGGTAGAACAAGCATTTCACGCCTCTCCCGAAGCTATGAGCAAGATGAGTGAGGCAGAAAGACAAGCTATTCATATCGCCTCTTATTATACAGAGAAGCATCTAATGAGTGTCTACTCCCGCGAAAAACAGTATCGCGTTTTTTACATAAATTATCCGAAGATCCGGAACGAATAAAGAATGATATCCGTCCATCTATCGAAAAGAAACTGTTGGAAATGCTGGTACTGATACGGGACAACGGACTGCCTTTTTATCAGAAACAAGCCGGCAGTAAAATACTATACGCCCATCATGCCTATCACATAAATCCTCATAATGCAGAAATTCGTGTAACGTTTCATGTTGACAATAAAACGTTTCGTTATCAGTTGCAGTGCTATTATGAAGGACAGCCATTCTCTTTAAGTGAGTTGAAACCTGTGGTTGTACTGACATCCGCACCAGCCACGCTATTATTGGGAATGGAGCTATATTTCTTTCCGCACATTGAAAGCGCACGCATCTTACCTTTTACAAAGAAAAGATCGATCAGCGTAGACGCTTCCCAAATTGAAAAATACATAGATAACATTGTTATCCCGATTGCTCGTTATCATGAAATCGAGACTCACGGTTTGAGTATAATGGAAGAGAAATGCCCCTGTGAAGCAATTCTCTCATTCGAAGATACCACGTACAACGGACAAGCATTGCAGCTTGGTTTCCGTTATGGAGATCAGACATTTACATCGGATAGTGCCCTTGAAATGAAAAAAATCATTTATCGGAAAACATCCGGTGAAATCTTCTTTTTTCGCCGGAACATTACTGCTGAAGAACAAGTCGTTCAGCTCTTAACGGATGCAGGCCTGCAACAACTCAATAATACACATTTCAGCCTATCCCCTGAAGCTCCGGAGAAAACGATCGTCGAATGGATCAACAGCCATCGGGAGATGTTGCAGCAGTCCTTCCATCTCACCAGCAATATGGGAAACACACCTTATTGCCTGGACGAGATACGCATCGAGCAAAGTTGTGACGATGAGGTCGACTGGTTTGAATTGCACATCACCGTTGTTATCGGCAATCTGCGTATTCCTTTTTCACGTTTCCGCAAACATATCCTGGAGGAAAAGAGAGAATATCTGTTACCTGATGGCCGCATGATTCTCCTGCCAGAGGAATGGTTCAGCAAATATGCGAATTTACTAGAGATGGGAATTCAAACGGAAAAAGGAATCCGCTTGAAACATACATTTGTAGGTGCCGCACAGACCGCCTTAGGTGAAGAGGAATTAAAGAAATTTCCGGTGAAGCAACAGATACAAAATGTTGCCGTACCCCAAAAACTCAAAGCAACGTTACGTCCCTATCAGCAGAAAGGATTCTCATGGATGGTACATTTGCATAAACAAGGATTTGGCGGATGCCTGGCAGATGACATGGGGCTTGGGAAGACACTCCAAACTCTTACTCTATTACAGTATATATATAAACCATCTACCCCCAGACAACCGGCCACCCTGATCGTTGTCCCCACATCGTTACTTCATAACTGGCGACGGGAAGCAAAACGCTTTACAGCACTCTCGATGGCGGAATACAACAACACCGTGGCTATAGACAAGGAACAACCGGAAAAATTCTTCGGTCATTTTCACTTGATCTTTACGACGTATGGCATGATGAGGAATAATATTGATATACTCTGTTCATACCGTTTCGAATACATCGTGCTCGATGAAAGCCAGAATATCAAAAACAGTGAATCGCTCACCTTCCGGTCAGCCATTCGACTACAAAGTAAACACCGACTTGTGCTTACAGGTACTCCCATCGAAAACTCATTAAAGGACCTGTGGGCTCAATTTCACTTTATACAACCAGACTTACTGGGTACGGAAAATGCTTTCCAAAAGCAGTTTATAATGCCGATTCGTCAGGGGAATGCCCGTGCAAAAGTATTATTGCAACAACTGACAGCCCCATTTATCCTCCGTAGAAGCAAGAAAGAGGTAGCCCCGGAACTTCCGGCACTTACCGAAGAGACCATCTACTGCGACATGACTGAAGAGCAGAATACTTGTTACGAACAGGAGAAAAACAGCCTGCGCAACATCCTTCTTCAGCATCCTCAAAGTACCGACAGGCTTCATTCGTTTAGTGTATTAAATGGCATCTTACGTTTACGACAACTATCTTGCCACCCGCAACTTATCCTTCCCGACTATACCGGAACATCCGGAAAAACGGCACAGATAATCGAAACATTCGATACGCTACAGAGCGAAGGCCACAAAGTTTTAATTTTCTCCTCATTCGTCAGACATCTGGAGGTGCTCGCCGAAGCTTTCCACGAACGGGGTTGGAAATATGCCTTATTAACAGGATCGACCAACAACCGTCCTTCCGAAATCGCCCATTTCACCGATCAAAAAGACGTCCAGGCATTCCTGATTTCACTAAAAGCAGGAGGCGTGGGACTTAATCTGACTCAAGCCGACTATGTATTTATCATAGACCCTGGTGGAATCCTGCCGCCGAATCGCAGGCGATCGCCCGCGCCCATCGTATCGGGCAGGACAAGCAAGTAATTGCTTACCGCTTCATTACCCAAAACAGTATCGAAGAAAAGATTCTTCACCTACAAGATGAGAAACGAAAACTAGCGGAAACATTTGTTGCCGATAGTGAGCCATTACCTATATTAAGCAACGAGCAATGGGTAGACCTGCTCTAATAATACATAAAGTCGCAATCTATCACAGAGACGTGTAAAATGTATTATTTCATCGTATTCCTGAATTTTTTTATCCATATACTCTTATTTTATCCGGTTATCTTTGCCATTGTGAAAATTATAAATAACCCGAAATAATAAACGTATGAAAAACAGGAGCATTACCTACCTATTACTATTTGGTATTTGCAGCATGCTATTCGTTCTGCAATCTTGCCAAGAAACGGATGACCTGCGTTCTGAAATTGATTCGCTAAAAAATCGCGTCCAAGTATTGGAAGAAACAGCTAATCAACTGAACACTTCTATCGAAAGTTTACAGTATTTATTAAATGATCCGGTCATCGTGGGTATCACACCTATCGAAAATGGCTATACTGTAGAATTAAGTGACGGAAAAAGTATCACCGTCATGAGTGGAGAAAACGTTAATGCGCTAGTCCCCACTTTATCCGTAGATAACGAAGGATACTGGATTTATAGCACTGATGGAGGCACCACCTACATGCCTCTAAAAGATGCTAATGGCAATAAGATATATGCCATTCCAACCAGTAAGCCGACCGATCCTAACGGGCCGTCCAACCCTATTCAATCTCCTAAACTAAAAGTAGATGCAGAAGGCTATTGGCTAGTTAGCTATGATAATGGAAAAACTTATCAGTATCTGACCAATAATGACGGCAGCAAAATTGAAGCCATTGAAAGTGCCGGAAAAAATTCGATCTTTGACAAGGTAGAATATGATACTACCAGCAAGAAACTAACCATTATATATGGTAGCGATAAGACCATTGAACTTCAAGTGATCGATACATTCTATCTAAAGATAAAAGGTATGGAAAACACTCCTATTTTCCCGTTAAACGAAACACGCCTTTATGAAGTGGAACAACAAGATGTTACAGGAGCGGTGATTAAAGCTCCACAAGGATGGAATGTCGTTTTAAAAGATAATGAACTTTCCATTACTTCACCGAAAGCAAATGATATAGAGAATAAAGAAGAAACAATCAATATTATTATTACTTCTTCTAAAAACTATATCCGCATAATATCTTTCAAAGTACGACTACTGACAACAGGCTACGATGCCAACACATGTGATGTATGGAACAAATTTAACTTAGGACAAGCAGATAATGTACTGCTAGATTTCTCTTATGCTGGTTATAAACATGGTGAAGTCGCACCTCCCGATGTATGGTCTTTAGGTTACACTGTATATAATGTAAAAGATTACGGTGCTATTCCCAATGACGGCAAGTCCGACCGGGAAGCCTTAACCAAAATATTAGCCAAAATAGGCTCAAAAGTGGACAATGCCAAGGCTATAATCTATTTTCCTAAAGGAGAATACATTCTGCATACGGCAGCCGATGATGTAGATGGAAAATCACAAACAATTCAGTTATTAATGGGAGGAGTAATCCTGAAAGGTGACGGACGCGACCAAACTGTCATAAAAATGGATGCCCCTAACCAACCGACCAATCCAAGTGTCATGTATTCCTCACCTGTCATGCTGGAAATCAAGCATAATAGTGGATTATCCCCTATTACCGAGGTTACGGGAAACGCCGAAAAGGGGACTTTCTCAGTAGAAGTGGCCTCCACCACAGGTATTAAAGTCGGAGATTGGGTATGTTTACAACTGGCTGATAATAGTCCGGAACTTATCAAAGCAGAATTAGCACCTTACCAACCCACTTCAAACATGACTAATCTACATGAAGATGGCGTACAGGTCTTCGATTATCATTTAGTAGCAGCCATCGACGGGCAAACTGTTACTTTCAAAGAGCCAATCATGCATGCTGTAGATCCACAATGGAAATGGACTATCCAAAAATATCCCCACTATGAGAATGTAGGTGTGAAGATATGACCTTTGAAGGAAAAGCTAAAGTTGACTTTACTCATCACGGTTCATGGGAGGACGATGGAGCCTACAAGCCTATCAATCTTATTCGCCTGACAAATTCATGGATGCGCCGCGTGGGCTTTCGTAGCGTCAGCGAAGCAAGTTCGATCGTCAACAGTTCCAATGTATCCGTATACGATGTGGTCATTGACGGAAACCGTGGTCACGCAGCTATCCGTTCGCAAGCCTCGTCACGCGTATTTATAGGCAAAGTGACGGACAAATCAAACGGATTCCTTATAGATAACAAAAATGTATACGAACAAGGAGCAGGCCAATACCACGCATGTGGTGTATCCAAGCAAAGTATAGGTGCTGTCATTTGGAATGTAGACTGGGGAACTGACGGTTGCTTTGAGTCTCATGCCACACAACCTCGTGCAACGCTGATTGACCGTTGTACAGGTGGTTTTATGAGATTCCGCCAGGGAGGTGATTACAACCAAATGCCTAATCACTTAGCCGATTTGACTTTGTGGAACTTTAATGCCAAGAACAATGTTGCGGATTCTCCATTCATCTGGTGGGACAACAATTCTCTTTGGTGGAAGTTCCTTCCTCCTATCGTAGTGGGATATCATGGCGGTAGTATTCATTTCGATGAAAGCCAAATGAAGTTGAATGAAGAACAGGGTAATACCGTTACTCCATATTCACTCTATGAAGCCCAATTACGCAAACGTTTAGGTGCAGTTCCGGCTTGGTTAAATTCACTCCAGTAATAACTTTAAAAACAAGATACAATTATGAAGAAACTTTGGTACGTATGTATGTTACTGACTGTATGTCTGGTAGGATGCAATAAGACAGACGACTTATGGGACGACGTTAACGATTTAAAGACTCGTGTTACCGCCCTTGAAAAAACCGTTCAAGATTTGAACTGGAACATTGAAGCCGTACGCGAACTTTGCAAAGAAGGCGCTACCATTACTGATATTGAATTAAAGGATGGTATATATACCATTACATTAAGTAATGGCAAGACACTCAAACTCGTTGAAGAAACCGGAGCGGGTGCCTTGATTCCTCAAATGGGCATCGACAACGATGGTTATTGGACGGTAAGCTATGACAACGGAAGCACTTTCACACAACTGAAAGATAAAAGCGGGAATCCTATAAAAGCAACGGCTGAAAATGGAAAGACTCCTCTTTTCCAAATCGATGCAGCAACAGGATACTGGCAAGTCAGCTACGACGGTAGTACTTATGAGAACGTAAAGGACTCTGCAGGCAATCCTGTAAAAGCAACCGACGGGGAAGCCGTAAAAGATAAATTTTTCAACTCTGTAGAAAAGGTTGGCAACAACTTCAATATTGAATTAAGAGATGGCACAAAGTTATCTATCCCTATCATCAGCAACTTCTACTGCAAGTTTGATGAAAGTATTGTAGGTATACAAAGAATCGCAGCAGGATCTACGAAAGATTTCATTGTACACATGAAGGGCGTAGAATCTTATATCATTACCGCTCCCGAAGGTTGGGAAGCGACTTTGTCTGGACCGTCCGCAGATAACGATGAAGGAACATTGACAATAAAAGCTCCTGCAACAGCAAAAACTCTATCGCGTGCCGTCGCTGATAATACCAAAGACGTATCTATTCTTGCAACTTCAGGAGCATATGCTGCCATCGCAAAAATACAGGTAGAGCTTGGAGAAGCAGAAACACGGATTGACTATAAAGCAAAATTCGATAACGGAGAAAGTATAACAATCGGTGATATCACATTTGATAAAAATACTTATCCCGATGCAGAAGTAGTAGAGTTGGATGGAACAGAACCAGAACTTGACAGCTATATCAATAATTCCAAGAAAGTCAAAATCTTATTCTTAACAGGAGATAATGATTTTACAACAATCAATCCTGTAAACCTTAATAATACAATTATTATCATTGGGAAATATTCTGATTCTAAACCTGTCATTAAACCTAGTAGGGTTTGGAAAACAGTCTCTGGAAATATCTTCATAAAGAATATTCATTTAGATATGAGTAGTTTCACTACTGATGGACAATATTTCAACAATTCGAATACTTCAAGTGCTACTGATTTCACAGCTTTGATCATAGATGAATGTAAGATCAGCGACGTTAAAAACCCAATTTATCAAGATACAGCAAAAGACAATTTGAATGGTATCAATACGATCATTATTAATAGAACTCGTATTATGGTCAATGCAGACAACAAAGCTCTCATACATCTATATACAACCAAAAACTTGGCTCCATACAAGAAATTTGCATTTACCAATAATATAGTATACAGTAAAACACCTTATGTGGGTCAAATATTGAATTGGGGATTACAAACAGACTTTACAGAAGGAAATCTTACTGCAATAATATCTAATAATACAGTAATTAATATTGCAGGAAACAATCCATATTTCAGACATAATAAAGGTAGTCTCACGATGACAAAAAACATCTTTTATGTAGACTCAAGTTTTGCAAAGAATAGCAACCTTTATACTTACGTGGGAAATGATACTCATCCTGTAAGTGTAACTACAGTAGATGTTAAAGATAATATCGTATATGGATTAACAAGTAACAGTAAATGGTATAATTACCATAGCAACTGTGATGCAAGTGCGAAAGTTGACCCCTATGTATTGACTCCTCACGCCACTGCACCACTGACCATTACTGATGTAGAAAACGGCATATTTGTCTTGGCAACAGATATGGATGGATACGGAGCAAACATAGAATAAGAAAACATTACAACATCAATAAAAGGATATCCGAATTTGGATATCCTTTTTTATTGACTAATATCCCATTCCGAACTGCCACAACGGCACCACATTCATAAAGCCTCTTTCAATATCATCCTTCACCACAAATCCTTTCTGTACCTCCTGAATCTGCTTTTGTCCCTTTTTCTTTCCTCCCACCTCAAATGTCATATCATCAATCAAGAAATCAGAAACAGGAGAAGCTACTACATCCGAAAAAATACGGGTCTGGTTCAAAAAGAAAGTCTCCCTGATATTTCCAATATTAGAATTATCTTGAGCCAGACTATATATCAAATTGGTATTATCCAGATAAATTTTATCTACTTTCCCTAACCCGCGTATTCCGCCGGTAGCATCTCTCAACTGCGCTATCAACCCTGCCTCTTCAATATAAAGGCAATAATCGGATATATTATTACGGCTCACTTCAAGAATTTTAGCTATACTGCTAAATTAGGCTTGAACGGCACACTCTTAGCAATGATAGCAAGAAGTTGCTTAAGTTTACGCCCAGTGGAAACATTCATATCAGCAAATTGAGGTATGTCCGACTCCAAAGTCAAATTGATGATCTGTCGCAAACGTATATCAAAATCTTCCTCCAATGCAAAAGGATAGTAGCCTTTCTGCAAATAGTCATGAAAGAGTGGAAGCGGATGCTCCAAACCCGGAATTTCCACTTTATGCGCTACAATATCCTGCAAACTGTATATTCCAGAAGGAATACGATGAAATAAATACAAATACTCACGAAAAGAAAGTCCCTGCATCTGATACATGACAGCGCGACGACTCAAATCTGAAGCTCCTTTATTAATATCCAATACAGATGAACCTGTAAAAACAATATTCAACTCTGAATGATAATCGTAAATCAATTTAAGCTCTTTCGACCAATCTTTATATTTATGAATTTCATCAATAAACAAATACTTGCCTCCCATTTTTACAAAAGCATCTGCCAAGTCAAGCAAACGATGGCTGGCAAAATAAAAATCTTCAGCCGTCACATATAAAGAGTCATTTAAATTCAGCTTTTCTTTAATGTGCTGTAATACAAGAGTCGTCTTCCCTACTCCTCTAGGTCCCGTAAGCCCTATCATGCGACTATTCCAATTTATCCTGGAATAAATATACCGGTGAAACTCAATATTAGTCTCCCGTATCATCTTGTGAAAATACTCAAATAACTTATCCATATAGCATTGGTTTATAGACAAAGATACGATTATTTGCACTATAATAGTGCAAATAACAAAACAAATTGCACTTTCACAGTGCAATTTCAGCTAAAGCCACATCTTTTCCCCCACCACCTTGCAGAAAAACTTTTTTAATTTATCTTTGCATCCAAAACAACCCTACATGAAATACAAACTTATCGTGCTCGATCTTGACGGCACACTCACCAACTCTAAAAAGGAAATCACTCCCCGCAACAGGGAAACTCTGATACGTATGCAAGAGCAAGGAATACGACTGGTATTAGCTTCCGGTCGACCTACTTATGGTATTGTGCCATTAGCTAATGAGTTACGTATGAATGAATTCGGTGGATTCATCCTGTCCTATAACGGAGGAGAAATCATTAATTGGGAAACACAAGAGATGGTATATGAAAATGTGTTGCCTAATGAAGTTGTTCCAGTGCTCTACGAATGTGCCCGTACCCATCAACTAAGTATATTAACCTATGACGGAGCAGAGATAATAACCGAAAACTCTCAAGATCCATACGTATTAAAAGAAGCCTTTCTCAATAAAATGGCAGTTCGGGAGACAAATGACTTCCTGACAGACATCACGCTTCCCGTAGCCAAATGCCTCATCGTAGGAGATGCCGATAAACTGATTCCACTTGAAGCCGAACTTTGTCTCCGGTTACAAGGTCGCATTAATGTTTTCCGTTCAGAACCCTATTTTCTCGAATTAGTCCCGCAAGGTATCGACAAGGCTCTTTCTTTGGCCGTCCTATTAAAAGAAATAGGAGTAGCGCGTGAAGAAGTTATAGCCATAGGTGATGGATATAATGACCTATCCATGATTAGGTTTGCAGGACTGGGGATTGCCATGGGAAATGCTCAAGAACCTGTAAAGAAAGCAGCAGATACATCACTCTAAGTAACGAAGAAGACGGTGTAGCAGAAGCAATCAAGAAGTTTTGCAATCAACAATAGCCAAACATTTACTGGCATGCCGGCAGAGTTTTAGTTTCTCGGTGAGAAACCTTTGGTTTCAAGGAATGAAACTATTGGTTCCTCGGTGTGAAACTGTTAGTTTCATACCGGGAAACAAATCACATTACTGGTAAAAACGACCCGACACTTAAAATCAACCGATTAAAGATAGGGCGCATATTCAGATTTTATACTAACTTTGCGATTCCAATAAAACAAATATAAAATGTTATGGAACATCAACTTACCATTTACAACACCTTAGATAGAAAGAAAGAGTTGTTTATACCGCTTCATGCACCTCATGTAGGCATGTATGTGTGTGGACCGACTGTTTACGGAGATGCCCATTTAGGACACGCCCGTCCGGCTATAACCTTCGATGTGTTATTCCGCTATCTCACCCACCTAGGATATAAAGTACGCTACGTACGAAATATTACCGACGTAGGTCATCTGGAACACGATGCCGATGACGGAGAAGACAAGATCGCCAAGAAAGCACGTCTGGAAGAGTTGGAACCAATGGAGGTTGTTCAATATTTCCTGAACCGCTATCATAAAGCAATGGAAGCGTTGAATGTACTTTCTCCAAGCATTGAGCCACATGCTTCAGGACATATCATTGAACAAATCCAACTGGTACAGAAGATTTTGGATGCCGGATATGCCTATGAAAGCGAAGGCTCCGTTTACTTCGATGTAGCCAAATACAATAAAGATTACCACTACGGAAAACTTTCCGGACGTAATCTGGACGACGTATTAAATACCACCCGTGACCTCGACGGACAAAGCGAAAAACGCAATCCCGCCGACTTCGCCCTTTGGAAAAAGGCACAACCTGAACATATCATGCGCTGGCCGTCTCCATGGAGCGACGGTTTCCCCGGATGGCACGCCGAATGTACTGCTATGGGACGCAAATACCTGGGTGAACACTTCGATATTCACGGAGGAGGAATGGACTTGATTTTCCCTCACCACGAATGTGAAATCGCACAATCGGTAGCTTCACAAGGCGACGACATGGTTCACTACTGGATGCACAACAACATGATTACCATCAACGGAACCAAGATGGGTAAATCACTTGGTAACTTCATCACTCTGGACGAATTCTTCACCGGTACTCATAAGCTGCTGGCGCAAGCCTACACACCAATGACAATCCGTTTCTTCATCCTGCAAGCTCATTACCGCAGCACGGTAGACTTTAGCAATGAAGCACTGCAAGCCTCCGAAAAGGGTCTGCAACGTCTGATGGAAGCTATTGACGCATTAGATAAGATAACTCCCTCATCGGCCACTTCAGAGGGAATCAACGTGAAAGAACTGCACGCCAAATGCTACGAAGCAATGAATGACGATTTGAATACACCGATTGTCATCGCACAGCTTTTCGAAGGCGCCCGCATTATAAACAATATCATTGCCGGCAATGCCACCATCTCCGCCGAAGACCTGAAAGACCTGAAAGAAACATTCCATCTGTTCAGTTTCGACATCATGGGATTGAAAGAAGAAAAAGGCTCTTCAGATGGTCGTGAAGCAGCTTACGGCAAGGTAGTAGATATGCTACTGGAACAACGTATGAAAGCGAAAGCCAACAAAGACTGGGCTACTTCCGACGAGATCCGCAACACACTGACAGCACTCGGATTTGAAATCAAAGATACCAAAGACGGTTTCGAATGGAGACTGAATAAATAACAAGAAAAGAAAGTGCCCAACGCACCGTATAACTGCAGAGAAGACCGGCTCAACACGAACCGGTCTTCTCTTTTTTCATAGAAACATGATAACTAATACCCTCTCTTTAAATTCTTATTTTCTCTTATCTTATTCACTAATTATTTATTTTCCATGAGCATTTCAACCGGCTGTCCATGCTGACAAGTTACCGTCAGTACGGTCTGATCTCCCTGCTGTTCCAACCGGACATTTTCCATCGGACTTGTCAATGTCCAATGCCCTTTAAGCCGTATCTCCTTAGTAATAGGACGACTGGGTTCTTTCGTTGTATACGTCTTCTCTTCTATATTCAGATTCGGATCACAGACGCTTAAACGGATCCCCTTATCAGATTCCTTTGCATACATCACCATTGTTTCCGCAGGAATAGCCACGAACACTTTATCAGTGGCAGGCTGATAAGCTTCAAAAGCAGCATACGCCGTGATACCAGTCTTTTTATCATAAACAACGTGAGCAGTCTGATCCCGTTGCAACACCTCGTATGCAGGAGTTTTGCGCAGTTCGTCGAGATCGGAAGCAGAAGGCTGTATCAATACCATATATTCATAAGTCCCCTCTTTCGGCGCCTTGCCATGTTCTATCCAGCAGAAGAAATTTCCTTTGGTTATTTCACGCGTCTTTTCATGCCGTGATTCCTGTTCTGCACCTGTGCGCGAACGGTTCCGTCCACTACATGATAATAATTGTCATAACCATCATGAAGCCAATAGTTATCCTCTCCTACTTTAGGCTCCTTACCATTATATTTTGTCTGGAAAAGAGTCGTTTCCGTAGGATAATCCGCATTGGAGTTCGCAATACCTGTTCCCAGGCAAACCATCCGGTTATCAAAACAGAAAACGGATTTACGGGCCACAAAGTCTGGTGTGAAGTTCTCATAATCCCGTTCTGCCAATTTCATAGCGAACATTCCATTTTTACCATCTAAAGAACTGCTTCCGGAGAAATTCTCTTTGGAGCGTGCCATAGTCGTTCCTTTCAATGGGCTATCAAGCAAGTTGAAAGGCAAATGAATGGTAGTTGTGCCCGGCAAACGGTTCCAGTCCCATCCCTCCTGCACAAAACCGCTTCCGGCACGTGACACGGGATTTCCTTTCCCCATAATCTGCACGGAGCCATAACTCTGATAACGTCCGTAACGGTTATCTTTCGTATAAATTTCAGAGCCCCATACGTCAGTGGTATACCCTTTCAATGTCACCATCCAGTCCGCACGACGGAAAATGCCTGCCGAACCATAGTTGTAAACGAAGAATCCCTGTGGAGCCTGTGCCGGTTGAATACCTTCCTTCTTGAAGAAACGCGCATTCGGAGTATCACTATTGCGTATCAGACGTAAATAGTCGGCAGCCAGACCACGATCAAACGTATTTCCCTGACCGGACAAATCGCCGGATAAAGCGATATTGGCAAATGCTTCGATATCATCGCTTCCCATCTTCCCTCCAAAAGGATGACGGCCACTGATTCCGATGCCCCATTCATAGAAATTGCAATAATTGCGCATAGCAATAAAGGCTGATTTCATGTGTTTGCGCGCATCTTCGGTCAGTTCAAAACTTGTACCATTGGTAAATGCAATATATTCTCCTACAGTCGCAAGTACTCCAGTGGTATATCCCGGATAGAAACCGCCATGATGGAAAGTCGTACCGTCTACCTTTATACCACCGATCGTTCCCGGAGTATAACGCAAAGAAGAAGATAACCAACGTGATAATCCGCTCAACGCTTGCGCCTGTTCTCTTGCATCGGGAAACATCATAGCGGAAATAAATTTCGCCATCAATAACGTATGCCAGGAATCCAACAATTCATCACGTGTTGGAGAGCATGGCTGACGAGTTTCTTGCAGAGCCGCCCAAAAACGCAATGTGGAGAGATAAGCATCCCGATGAGGATGTTTATAGATAGCATCACGCATCAGCCAGGCAGTTGTATATATCTTACGTACCTGATAACCATAATGATGATTGGTACCCATACCGCTACCATAGGCAAATCCCTGATCGATAGCATAGTCGAATACGGTAAAGTAGTTTTTCTTTGATGTTTCGTTCTGGTTATAACAAGCATCATAGGCAAAACCGGAAAGCATCGTTTCAATATCGTTCCATGACATTTCTCCTTTCTTCTTGTCCTGTTCATCAGGAGCAACAATAGGAGTTCCTATAAATCCCGTTCCGGCGATGGATGGACTGATAGCCGCTTTCTCAAATGTTTTATAGGCAGCATTAATCGGTCCTTGCGGAGCCTTTTTCACTTCCAGAAAGTCAGTCAAACGTTGTTCGATAGTCTTCAATTCTTTCTTTTGTTCGCTTGACAATTTAGAAGGCAGAGGGATATCATACGACTGTTGTTCCCATTTCCACACGAGACACCAATGCCATAGGTCACGATTAGACAATCCATTATTGGCAGGCAACTGCTGGTCGGGAGTAGTACGAAGATTCATTTTCTTTTCGGGGAAAGTCAAACGATCAAGAAAGATACGTCCTTTCCGTTGCGGGGCAACCAGTCGATAGGCTACGATCTTCTTATCTTTCTTGTCGCCCTGCATATACTCAAAAGAGATCCAGCAAGCCCGCCAACCTGCTGCCTGCAAACGATAAGAGAACCAATAAGAGACTTCTCCCTCCTTATTCAGAAACTCAAAACGAATAGAATCCTGCTGTGGTTTCTCATTATAAATCCACAAGGTAATGCCGAACTGCTTCTCGTTTCTCGTATTCAACGATAAAGGAGCAATTTGAACATCCAGCGTAGAACCGGGCTGAAAGTCCCATTCCAGACTACTTTCACCCTCTTTGTAAAAAAGAGAAGAGATTTTCACTTCTCCCTTTCCGGAAACTGTAAATGCTTCGGGCACTTCTTCTTCAAATCCGATGAGTTGAGCGAAAGCTGAAGGAATGATTCCCAAAAGGAATAATACTATAAAACAACTGTTTTTCATTACTATTTTCAATTTAAACGCGGATGCGGATTAACACCTATTATTGTCGCAGAGATTTACTCCTAAAATTGGCACTTATTTGAGTTAATCAGCGTTTTATAAATTACTAATCGCTAATAAGGAATCCGATCTGACAGAATCTTTTCCGTATACCAAGGATCATTAATTTCCTTCAACATAGCTCCCATTTCACCGCAAAGTTGTGCCACAATCTCCTTATTTTCTTCCAAAGGCAGGTTATGCAGTTGATATGGATCTTTTACATCATCGAATAAGAGGCTTTTCTTCAATTGCTTCGTATCACGGTCGATATATAACGCCAATGTATATTGAGCCGTCTTGATACCTCTTGAAGAAGGGAAGTAAGTCTGCACCAATCCATTTTCATCTTTATCGCCATCTACATTCTGAATATACAGTGCACCTGTAGGACGAACAATTTCAGCCTTTTCATCGAAGAAAAGAGGAGCGAAATTACGTCCCTGCACTTCCGCCGGAATAGAATCACCCAGTCCGCACAAGCCAAGCACCGTAGGCATAATATCAGGAGCGGAGAGCAATAAATCATCCACCCTCGGCTGAATCTTACCGGGAAAACGAACCAGGAACGGAATATTCATGGATTCAGAATAAGGGGAATTCTTCGGATCATCAGTGCGCTGGCTACACATCGTCTCACCATGATCGGAAGCAAAGATTACGACTGTATTCTTGTCCAATCCCAATTCTTTCAATGTCGTCAAAATCTGTCCGAAAGCACGGTCTACTCCGGTAACGGAAGCGAAATAATAACGTGCAGACTCCGCTTTCTTCATCTTCAAATCGACATTCGGACGAATCAACAGACTATCCAGAGACTGATCTTTATAAAGATTAAAATCCTGCTCTTCACAGTCATTCAAGGAGCGATACGGGCTGTGAGGAGGATTCATGCCCACCATTATGAAGAAAGGTTTCTTGGTATCACGTACGTTACCGTCATTTTTCAGATAAGAAATGACTTTGCCTGATTCGTGCAAAGGTGACCATTCCTTCGGATCGTGTCTCTTACCATCGTATCCCAATAATGCGGGTTCTTGTGTTCGTCAAATGTTCCGTAAGAATACCAGTAGTTAAAGCCGTGCCGGCGTTCTTTCGGTGTATAGGCATCCCATGCCGGACGTTTTTCTTCCACATACTGTCCCGGATGTTCGGGATCGTTCGGAGTCGGGAAGTCAGCGTGAAGTTTACCAAAATAAGCACAGTCATAACCTGCTTTGCTGAACACATCGCCGATACATTCCGCATCCTCGCGCAAGGAGCTGATCGGACGTGTAGAGTTGCAATTCAATGGTACACCACTTTTGTTCGGGTACATACCGGTCAGTAACATTCCACGATGAGGCTGCTCAACGGGCAGTTACTCTGTGCAGACGACAAGACCATAGATTCACGTGCAAAGGCATCCAGATTAGGAGTATGCACGGGGTCTCCTTCAAAGTTTACTTTATCCCGGAATCCGTCCTGCCTCCAGAAGCCCATCGCCTGGTTACGGTATTGATCGGGAAATACATAGATTATATTAGGATGCTCCGCTTGTTGGGACGCTTGTTTCGGAGCCTTGCAACCTTGTGCGGCAAAGAGCGTCAAGCCTCCTACAAGAAGGTTTATAGGTTTATTCATGATAGTTTATGATAAATAATTAAAACAGGTAAATGACAAACGGTCAATAGAAAGTTATAGATAATAAGTAGCGAATGATAAACGTAAACATGTTCCGTCAGAATCCGCTAAGCATTCACCGTTCACTGTTTACCGTTCATTGTCTATTTCTTATTTCTTTTCCAAATCTCTTTTACGCATCAGTCCTTCCAGGAAGTAATAGTCAGCATAGTTCAGAGGAACGTCAATTTCCTGACCGTGAGGAATACTGCCAACCGAATGCATCAGGATAAAGTTTCCATTTGTTCCAACTTCTGCGCGATAAGCAGGTGAGCCCAAACTTTCCATTATCTTATCAGCCGTTTCTTTGTAGTGGTTGCCCGGCAGATAGCCATCCAGTTCGTAAAGGGCAGAGGCTGTACAAGCTGCTGCAGAAGCATCACGCGGTTCGTTCGGAATATTCGGAGCATCATAATCCCAGTATGGTACGAGGTCTTCCGGCAGGTTCTTATTATTAAAGATGAAGTTATAGACTTTTTGTGCCTGGTCGAGATATTTCTTGTCTTTCGTGTAACGATAGCAAGTAGTGTATCCGTAGAGTGCCCAAGCTTGTCCACGGGCCCAAGAAGATTCATCCGCATATCCCTGTGCAGTTTGTCTCTTACGCACTTCTCCTGTCTCCGGATCGTAATCTACCACATGGTAGCAGCTGTTGTCCGGACGGAAGTGGTGAGCCATTGTTGTATCAGCATGTTTCACTGCAATATTGTAGAAAGTAGAATCTCCGGAAAGAGCTGTTGCTTCAAATAAGAGTTCGAGATTCATCATATTATCAATAATCACCGGACATTTCCATCCCCGTGTTCCCTGCCAACCTTTATCGGCATCCCATGACTGGATAACGCCTGCATTCGGACGAAAACGAGTGGACAATGATTTGGCAGCTTCTATAATGACGTCTTTGTACTCTTTCTTATCTGCCATGCGATAGCCGTTCAGATAACTGCAACCAATCATGAAACCTACATCATGATGCCATTTCAGATATTTCACAGAATCAAGAGCTTCTGTGTATTTCTCAGCCAGCGGCAACCATTTCTTATCACCCGTCAGGTTATAAGTCAACCATATACTACCGGGAAAGAATCCGGAGCACCAGTCTTCCATCGGTATGTAAGAGATACTCCCATCTTCGTTGATTGTTCTCGGATTCAAGATTTTACCGGACTTCTCGATAATGTCCGTCTGGATTGTGTTCTGTGCCACAGCGTTGTCGATGTTGTCCTGAATAAAGTCTACTTCAACCTTTTTTTGTCCACCGCAACTCGTAAAGATCAATAGGGAAAGTCCTAATGCGCTAAGAATTGTTTTCATAATACAAGGATTATTTGTTAAGTGATTAATTTTCCTGATGGCAAAAGTAGTGCATTTAAATAGAATTGACCGACCTAAATAATCCAAATGAAGGACAATTTTGGTACATTTCACTGAAAAATGAAGGAATGGATAGAATTATATATTCAAAAAAACAGAGTCCAGATACAAAGAAAGTATCTGAATTCTGTTTTCTCAATTATATAATATTGCAAACTATATCTATAATTCGAATGGCTACAGATGAGTTGCCTTGTTCAGCCAAATGGCTAATCCGGCTTCTTACTTTAAACTTTCACAAATTTCCGTATTTACCCTCTTCAAATTCTGTTCATCCAGTTTTATTACTTTGCGGTCGTATGTCATCAATCCGTTCACTTCGATCTCAACATCTGTAGTCTGTGTATAAACAGCAGCCGAGAATCCACGTGCAATCATATCCTTCAGCATATTAGCATACTTCAGATACTCATCAGTAGCTTCTTTGGAAGTACTAAACTGAACATACCCCCAATTACGATTCGGCTCCCAAAGATGCTCCTTCAGCACTAAACCAATTCCTCCATACTCTCCGAGTACAGTTGCACGCTGTGCGTCATATAAATACATCTCCGGACCGGGATAATTATGCAAATCGAGCATATCACCACAGGTATAATGATTACCTCCACTGGCAGGATTCACTAAACGGGAAGGATCATATTGCTTTGTCCATTCTGCTATTTCAGGGGTTTTAAACTGCCCCCAAGCCTCATTGAAAGGTACCCATGTGCCAATACAAGGATAAGAGTAAAGGCAGTCGATAATTTCTTTCCATTCTTTACGATAAATAGCCTCTGATTCAGCAGACCGTTTAAATTCTGTTCCCTCAAAATACTTCCGATTCTGCCACTCGGGATTCTTATCGCCACTTCGGCATGTCCTGCCACACAATAACCCCTAAACGATCACAATACGTATACCAACGGGCAGGCTCTACTTTTATATGTTTGCGAATCATATTATATCCAAAATCTTTTGTCTTTTGAATATCATATACTAAAGCCTCATCCGAAGGTGCCGTATACAAGCCATCCGGCCACCAGCCTGATCTAAAAGACCAAATTGAAACAAGTCCTTATTATTCAATTGTAGACGTACAATTCCATTTTTATCGCGTTTCGTTGAATATTTACGCATGGCAGTATAGCTCTTAACCTTATCGATCAACTTATTTTCTGAATACAGACAAATTTCCATATCATATAAAAACGGAGAATCCGGTGACCACCACTTTACATCAGACGGCATAGCAATTTCAACCGGAATACCATTTACGGAACTTCCTACAGCCACCAACTGCTTTCCTTCTAATACCTTCACCTCCAATTTATCTGAAAGCATCTGATGATCTGTCATAACCTCTACTGTCAACTTATTCCTGTCAATATCAGGAGTCGTTTTGATATTGACAATCGACCGGATTGGCACGGGTTCTAGCCAAACTGTTTGCCAAATACCACTGACAGGAGTATACCAGATACCTCCCGGCTTACTAACCTGTTTTCCTCTAGGCTGAGGACCTTTATCAGTCGGGTCCCACACTTTCACGATCAATTCATTTTCCCCATTCAGCAAGGCAGGCGTGATATCAAAAGAAAAAGGAGTAAATCCTCCTGTATGTTGTCCCACCTTTACCTTATTTACCCAAACATCCGCTTTCCAGTCAACAGCCCCAAAATGCAATAAGATCCTATGTCCTTTCCATTTGGAGGGAACCGAGAATTGACGCTGATACCAAAGTTCATTCTTCTCCCCAAGACTTTTCCCCACTCCGGACAAGCTTGATTCTACAGCAAAAGGAACTAAAATCCGACCATCATAACTTTGTGGCATAGCTTGACCTACCGGAGAAATAGCATAATTCCACAATCCGTTCAGATTTATCCAGTCAGCACGTTCCATAATTGGGCGGGGATATTCGGGCAACACGTTTTCAACATCTATTTTCGCCGCCCATTCCGTCATAATTCGACCGCCAACCGGTTTCCACTGTGCAAATAGATAAACACTATTAATAAGTATCACTAAAGAACATACAACTTTTCTCATCTACATTATTTCTATTAAGAGTATTTTTACTAGGTCAAGTTATTCCAATATAATATCAAACTGATCGTAAGGTGCCGTACGATGTGCCAGATGCCTGGTCAATTTTGAAATCCCAAACAAGGGAGAATAAGTACGTACTTTGATCGTTTTACCATCCGGCATAAATTCCAGAATGCGAAGCCAACCATCCCCTCCGTTCCCTTCCGGACCGCCTCCTACATATTGTACATTAAACGTCATTTGTGATACATCTTTCCCGGCACTGTTCTTATCCACCCGATAAGCCACATTATTCTCATATTCACCGGTGCCTCTTCCCACATGTCCGCAAAGTACGAGACGGATATTGGAAGAAGGATAAATAAGTTTCTCCCAAATAGCCTGCCCCGAGTTTTGTGGAGAAATCTTATACCCATCTTTCGTAACGCGCTTATTACCTATATCAAGATAAGAATGAGTGATAAAAATCACCTTATAATTCTTGTATCTCGGCTTGTTTACCAAATCTTTCGCCCATTGCAGAACTTCATCACGAGGCACAAACTCTACTGCTATAACCAAAATCTTTCCCCATCCCGGCTCATCAAACTCAAAAGCCGAATTCTCTAAAGACGCCCTGCCTTCACGATTAGGAAATTCACTGACACAGATATTCCGCCAGGTAGAATTTCGTTCAAAAGGAATATAATCAGGAAAATAAGTACGACCGTTTTCTGCGGCTTTGTATCCATAATCATGATTGCCTGCGGCAATAATATAAGGTACTTTGTTATCCAGTCTTTTCAAAGCCTGCGATGCTGCCTCCCACATTTCACGACTGGTCTGGTTCAGCATCTTACGGTTTAATACATTATTATCATTCTGCTCCACCAAATCGCCTGTACAAAGGACAGCTTTAATTTTAAGCGACTCTATATTGTCCGCAATCCATGCGGTACAAAGATCAAAAAGCGGCTGGTTAATATCATACTTGGTATATCCCTGTGGATCACCGAGCAAAATCATAGAAAAGGATTCCGGATTGACCAATTTCTGGGGATCAGCCCGATGCTGCGCCGGGAGACAAGTGACAGAAGCACACAATATCCCGGCCAATAAATAGTTGAATAGTTTCATAGATTACTCTTTTTCTTCTTCGTTTTTAAATACAGGTGCACGAGATACGGATGCCGGTGTGCCATTAGTAATATAAGGCCAGCCATCACTGCTCCATTGTATGCGGTCACACATCAATTGACGATCCATTATCTATTTTCGCTTTCTGCCAGGCATGATAGAAGAACCAGTCATTACCCTCATCATCCGTGATAATTTCGGAATTGTGTCCGGTTCCGGCAAACAGGTTATTACCCTGTAGAATTACTTCATTATAACTACTATTTTCTTTCATCACAGTACCGTTTTTACCCACATAAGGACCTTCGATATTTTTAGAACGCCCCACCACTACACGATACGTACTTCTTTCCTCTTCACAACAACTACCCGTAGAGCCAAATAGATAATAATAATTCCCGCGTTTATGAACCATGATGCCTTCTATTGAAGGACCCGCTATCTTTTCGGAAACAGCCCCTTTAATGGATAGACCGTCAGCACTTAACTCTACATAACGGATACCTCCTTCATAGCCTTTAGAAGTACTATTATAACTTCCCCAGAAAAGATACTTCTTACCATTATCTTCAAAATAACAAGGGTCGATGCACTGCATAGTACCAGAATTGTAGTCAAGAAGTTTCCGTGATCCGTAAAAGGCCCTACAGGAGAGTCGCTGACCGCCACCCCGATACAACTATTCTTAGGCAAGTCCCAGTGCCCAAGAGTATAATAGAGCACATATTTACCATTGATATAGTTAATGTCCGGAGCCCATAAGCGAGTGTCCGGCTGCCAGTTCGGTTTTTGCAGAAAGGCTGCCCCAGCATAAGTCCACTGTGTCATATTAGTAGATTTGTAAATCGGAATATAGATATTATCCTGTTGGGTAACATACAAATAAAAGTTCCCGTCTGCCGCATGGATTATAGTCGGATCAGGCAACTGTTTGCCGACTATAGGATTGGAGAATGAAACAGGATTAGGGGTACCTCCCCCCACCCCCATTTCCATTACCCGTTCACCCGGCCCATCCGGTTGTTCGTCAGAGCCACCGGAACATGCATGATACACAATGCTGTTGCAATTAAAAAAGATAATTTTTTCATATATACTTTATTAGTTAAAACTAAGATTAATTTATCCAACCTTCATTCTGTTCCAAATTCGAGTTCATTTCCATTTCTTTAGCAGGAATAGGCCAACTCCAGCACTGATCTCCCAACCAGTACCAGGTATAAGTCGTTTCACCCCACATCTGCATCAGACCGTTACGATTATTATCAAACTTCTTATCTTTCCACGTTCCCCAACGCAATTCATGGAAATACATGGAATCTTCGCCACCGATTTCCCAGTAATACTCATTCCGGATACGTTCACGCAAATCACTCTGCCCGTTAACTTTCGTAGCAGGATAAGTTGCATTATTCAATTCGACATGCCCTGCACGACGTCTTACTTCATTAACACATCTGATTGCTTCGCTTTCATGGGTACTTCCCCATTCATTTAGCGCTTCTGCTTTCAGGAGCAATACTTCCGCATAGCGTATTAATGGAATATCCAATCCATAAGTATCACGTTCTGTCTGTTCCAGACCTTCAGGTACAAACTTCTCCATAGATAGTAAAACTTATCGTTTGTATCAGTACGGATATCAAAAGGCTCTGCACTGTCGGAGCCACGATAAGGCCAACGCAATGTATAAGTATGAGCTATTCCAGAAGAAGCACCATTGTATTGTGCGTAAGGGGTAATGACAGCCATTTGCAGACGTGGATCACGGCTCTCGTAAGCTTTTTTGATACGTGCTTCATTGCCACTATCCAGATATTTGTTCATATCTGCCCATAGGCAGCCATACGTTCCTTTTCCGCCGCAGACAGTCCATCGCGTAGAAAAAACACCACACGTTCTTTTTCTTTCATCGCACTATAGCCCGGCAAGTAGTTATCCCAATTAAACTTTTCTCCGGTCGCCGTCTCAAAAGATTCTACAAAATGCGGATTAGGCAAATAGTTATTCCACATAGAACCTGCTGTACAACGGTTGCCGTAAGTGATGTTCCTTGTATTGGAGTAGCCATATTGCTTGATGCATTGCACAGAGAATATCATTTCTTCACATTGTTCATTTGCTATTTTCAACAACTGCTTATAACTGGTAGCACCGGCCTTAGTATATAACCCGAAGCCACAGTCAGCCACAGAATTAAAATCATCAACCGCCGCCTCCCAATTCTTCTGCCACATATATACTTGTCCGCGTAATGCATAAGCAGCTCCTTTGGTTACCCGTCCATAGTTAGAGTCACCCGAATTATATTTACCCGGTAGATTGGGTTCATTCACACAATCTGTCAGATCCTGGAGTATAGCCGCCCAAACATCCGCTTCTGAAGAACGGGCTTTGTTACCGTTTTCAGGACTCGTGATTGCATTCATATATAACGGCACTCCTTTATACAAGATATTCAAGCGCATATAAGCAAATGCACGCAAGAATTTACATTCGGCGATAGCCGTTGCTTCTCTCCGGTCGACATATCAGGAACCTGACCAATATTATCTATCACATCATTAGCACGATAGATAAAAGTATAAAAACGTTTATAAATATCACTGAACAGGCCACTTGAGGGAGTAGCTGCTCCTGTACAATTAGGCATTCGCTTAATCCAGTTCTTGTCTGTATCCATCACAGAAGAATAAGCATCCCATGGAATCCGGTGCGAATCCAAAATGCCGGAGTTAGGACAATATTGATCCAGAAAGACATTATATACGCCGATAACAGCCTGTTCGGCCAAAGTTGCTTTCGTCCAGATACTACTACCGCTTATGTTATTGGTAGGAGTAGTATCTAAAAAGTCCGCACCGCATCCAGCCATAGAGAAAGACAGCAAGGCAATAGATGCACATCTTACTAATTTCCGAAATATTTTTATTTTGTTTTTCATCATAAAATCGTTTTAGAGTAAGTTTAGAAAGTGATATTTACACCGAATGCATATTGTCTCATAGTAGAATATCCCACTGCGGTACGCATTTCCGGATCCATTCCTTCATACCCGGTAATGGTAAATAAATTTTCACCGGAAGCAAAGAAACGGATATTCTGTGCATATACTTTTTTCGACAGGACAGCAGGCAATGTATATCCGATAGTCAGGTTCTTCAGTTTAATATAATCCCCTTTTTGCAAATGTACTGATGACTGTGTCATACCACTTTGGTCGTTACCGGAGTTATTTGTCAAACGAGGATTCTTTGAACTCAAGTTCGTGCGCGGATCATTGGGATTTTTGGGATCAAAGAAATAGTGATCGTTTGCTATTGCTTCCCCAATAGCATATCCTTTGATGGTAGCACTGCTGTTCAATGCCAAACGATAGTAGTAAATCTTGAAACCTGCCGCACCGGACCAGTTCATGGAGAAATCGAAGCCTTTCCAATTAGCGCTTGCCTGCAGACCGAAGTTATACTTGGCACATTGGAGCATCCCTGAAACTCATTATCAGCGTCATTACCATATACACCGTCGCCATTTAAGTCAGCATAGATGTAATCACCATACCAAATGCCACTCTTACTGACGTTCTGACGCGGATAGAACTTATACCCTGCCCCTACCATAGCATTCAGCCATTTCATGTCGTCTACTGTACGGATCATTCCGTCTCTCGGACCACCGTTGATATTGACTGTTCCATCTGCGTTAAAACCGTTTCCACTGCCTTTATATGGTTGCAACATATAGTATTCATTAATCATTTTACCTCTATTACACGGGTAGATCCTCCGGTAGAGACATCGCCGATATTGGTTTGATAAACACGGTTCCCGTTTTCATCTGTCACCCAGCCACGCTGCAACTCTCCTTTGTATTTACTGACCTTGTTCTGGTTATAGGCAAAGTTACCGGATACACGATATTCTACTTTACCGATACGGTCTTGCCAATTCAGGGTCATTTCAATACCGCGGTTAGTCACTTCCGCAATGTTCTGACGAGGGCCACTGGCTGTCCCGAGAGACATATACATATCAGGGCGATATAAGATTCCATCCGTTACTTTATTATAAAATTCAGCCTCAAACGTCAGACGGTTTCTTAAAGTTGCAAAGTCGATACCAATATTCGTAATGGCAGTACTTTCCCACTCCAACAGGTTGTTGGAAATAGAAGTAATTGCCAAACCATTATTAAGGCTACCTCCAAACGCGTACTTTGCCGAGTTGTACACAGCCTGCCATTCGTAGTTACCAATCGCATTGTTCCCTAACTTACCCCACGAAGCACGTAATTTCAGATTGTCGATAGGAAGTCCTTTCATAAATCTCTCTTCACTGATTCTCCACCCGGCAGAGAAAGATGGAAAAAGCCCCCAGCGATTATCCGGAGCAAAACGGGAGGAACCGTCATAACGCATATTAACCTCGAATAAATAACGGCTGTCGAAAGCATAGTTAATACGACCGAAGTAAGAACGGGATGTAAATTCCTCACCTGTACCACCTATGGAAGAAGGAGTAGTAGCAGAACTTGAATCACCCACAGACGAATCTATTAATCCAAGTTTGGCAGTGTCGGTAGTCCGTTTGACAAAACGTTCTTCTTCAAAGCCCAATAACATACCAATATCATGCTTATAAAAAGTCTGGTTATAGTTGAGCAAGTGCGTTAATTTCCAATGGTTTTCACGGACATACGCCATACGGGTATACAAATCGGCAGGATCTTTGGGGGCAGCTATCCACTGATCTGTACTAAAACTATATTTCCCATAATCCGTATTTACGGACATCGATTCATAACGGTAATCTTTATAGTTCAGATTAACATCGTATGAGAAATGTTTCAGAAACTTCACGTTGGCATAGAAAGTAGTAAAGAACTGCGTGTTTTTGATATGCCCTTCCGATTGTGCCATGTCCCACAGAGGATTGTGAGATTGCGGATCTTCCTCGTTCGCTTCCGGCGCACCATATTTTCCGTCATAATATGGATATACGCCCGGTATCATTTTTTGGGTATTGATATTGGTGAGTGAACCGGTATCGCTTTTCTTCTGGTCAGTGTGATACCCCCATACGCGAGTACCAATACGTAACCACTTAGTAATATCCGAATAAACATTGGCACGCAAAAAATAGCGTTGGTATCCGGTATCCTTGATTAATCCCGGATTGTCAGTATAAGATATAGAAAGATTATATCCGGTACGTCCCTCCTGTCCAGTGACGGAAAGCGAATGTTTCATCATCCAGTCGTTACTATATATCTCATCGTACCAATCTGTATTAGGATAAGCTACATAATTAGGATAGCCGGAAGCCGAAATGCCATTCGGATCTTTTTCCGCCTCACGCCATTGATTGATGGTAATGTCGCTGAAAGGAGCAGATTCTCCTATATTAGTAGCAGCTTCGTTCATCAATTCCATATACTTGGCGTAGTTAGATACCGTTTTTATCAGTTTGGTAGGTTGATTCAGTGAAAAAGTAGCATTGTAAGATACGCTGACCTTTCCTGTTTGTCCGGTTTTGGTAGTAACCAGAATAACCCCATTTGCCCCCCGGTTACCATAAATAGCACACGAGGCCGCATCTTTCAGGATGGAAATAGAAGCAATATCGTTGGGATCTACATTATTCAGACTTTGTTCCATCCCATCCACCAACACGAGTGGTGAAGAACTGTTCAGGGTACCTACTCCCCGAATATTGAAAGAAAAGCCTTCATTATATGGAGTCCCGGAGCTTTGCATCACCTGCAAACCGGCTGTCATACCGCTCAACGCCTGCGAAGCACTGACCAAAGGACGGGAAAGTGATTCCTTTTCCAAATTTACCGTAGCAACCGAACCGGTCAGGTTCACCTTCTTTTGCGTGCCATAACCAACCACTACTACTTCTGAAAGCATTTTCACATTCTCTCCCATTACAATGTTGAATGTCGTCTTGCCGGGCGACAATGAAATTTCCTGCGTGTCAAAACCGATATAAGACACTTGCAATTTCTTAGCGTCCTCCGGTATTTCCAATTCAAATTTCCCTTCCATATTACTCACCGTGCCAATATTAGTACCGGGAATTGATACCGATACTCCAATTAACAATTCATCATTGACATCGCTGATGACACCATTGATACGCCGTTTCTTATCCGATTTCTGAACGACAGGCCGGGTGATAATAATATGATTATCTTTTATTTTATAAATCAACTCCTGCCCTTTCAGAATCTGATCCAGTGCCTTGCTTATCGGTTGATTATCTACCTTTACAGTTACCTTACGGGTCAGGTCCACATCATTTTTCTCATATACTAAGGATACATTTCCTTTGACCTCCAACTCCCGGAACGCTTTGCGCACCGTTACGTCTTGCAAATGTAAGGTCACCTGTTGTGCATGAACCGACAGTGGAAGAACTGCAGCTAATAGCACGAAGAACATGCATTTGATGATTTTACTCATTGATTTAAGTTTTTATGTGTATATCTTTTGTTACTAACTCATTGTTTTACAATATTCTTATTTAAACATTATCCAGGATTGCGAACTAGCCTCATTATCCGCATTTTTAACATTGCCGTTCGTTTCCCAGTCGTATCTACCGGCTACCTTTCCTAAAGGCACCCCTCTACTATCATCCCGAATAACAACAGGACTATGATAGTTCTCACCAAACACAATGGCATCCGTACAACCCACTTCCTGCAATGCCACAGCAACTTCCCGTAAAGAAGAGCCATCACTAAAGACATTCCAAGCTGCTTTTACCGAGTTATAAGAATTCGTAAAACGATTACTTACAAAAATGACCAAGTCTCCTTCTTCCGTGATACCGACAGCCCGGCGTCCTACAGGCTTGCCATCAAAAGTCCAAATGCTTACCGGATTAGCAGCCCATGAATTACTTCCTGACAATGCTCCATCCATTCCTCTGTTACGGGTCGAAGTATTTCTTCCTTCATTAGTAGCAAATGTCTTGTAAAGTTCTGCATTTTCTCCGGCAATCATGATCTGCCTTTTTGCAACGGATAGGAATATCCACTGACAGCACTGGTTGGGGACCACTGTACTCCATTGGCAGCTTGTTTGCCGGCTCCGCCGCTGGTAAACTTATACAAGTTATTATCTATCACTTCTGCATACGAAATCTCCGCTTTTCCATCAGCTGTAATTCCCAGAGTTCCCGGACAATACTTCAAAGAAGTAGATAGGTTATATCCGAGACGCGGTGCGGATAGCAGCCCACTATCATTCCACCCGAGGCTATAAAATATCGGTACCCAGAATTGCCCGGACAATCCCGGAACAAACAATGAATAATCCATATTATCATTCATGATAGCTGTTGTACGATGTTGAGCAGTGGGTTCAGCCCATGTTACATTGTCTTTATTCATATCCCAGCTAACCTTCATATTTATTCTACCGGCAGGAATAGTTATCAACCATCCCGTATTACCGCTCCTTCCATGCAAGTTTTTATTTTCATAGACAATCATGAAATCAGGAATACAAATACTACTGTGTTGGCTTTTTAGATCAGCAGTAATATTTTTCCAGTTTACCCCTGCGTCAATAATTCCATTTACAGCACTCAACTGATATTTTTTAGTCATGTTGTTCGTATTGTCTTTTACAGTAATAGTAAGTGTGCTACTTAGGTCAACAATCAGGTTTCCGTTTTCATCCTTTTGACTGACGGGATCCGTAGAGATGATTTCTGCGTTATCTGCCAAAGTCGCATCAACACAACGTTTGCAAATGCAGTGTTTTGTTTGAAACGTAACGAAGCGATGCCATTAATAAAGTTAGCACTAACCTGCTCTGTGTTACAAGTAGCCGTTACGCCTCGAAGTAGCTGAGTAGAAGTGCTGAAAATGGTATATTCGATATCATCTGCTCCATCATTCACTTTAATACGGGTGATACCGCTGCTCAAGTCCAGTACAGCATCAGTAGTAAGCGGATCAATGGGCTTTGCCCATTCATCCGCCAGTTTGAGTTTCACATTCACCGCACTTTGGTCGTCCAAAATGCGAAAATCTAAGGCTATGACCCTACTGTTCTGGTCAATAAGACCATTTATCCAGTTCCCTGTGCCATCTTCTGCCTGTATGGCTACCAATGGTTCTTTTACGTACCCCGGATCTTCGGATAAGACAACACCTTTCAGTTCATCTTCTCCGCATGACGTGAATATAAACACAAGGAATGTGCTTAATAGAAAATGTAGTTTCTTCATACAATATTATTTAAATAAGAAATAGCTTATTTTCTGTTATTCCTGAAAACAATCTTTATCCTGCATGACTAAACTAAAACAGCTGTTTGTATACCTTATAACTTAAAAAAGAGTGTCGCGCTATGCTCTTTTACAATCCTTCTTTTTACCATTCATAGAGATTCAGGTTAAAATATGCTTTATTGGCCTATTCATTAATATGACAGCCAGATTAATAAAAAGTATAGTGAGAAATGATTTTTTTATTCGTTCAGCCCTTCAACTCATCTTTTTATTAGTGAGTTTGGTCATCTTACATTTTTTCAATACCTTGCCCCCGAATTATCCATCGGAGAAACAGAACCTGTGAGTATTCACCTTAATATATTAACTAATAAATCAAATATACGATTTCTGAAAGACATAATGGAAAAAAACCTGGAAACAGAGATTATCGAGGCCCTGAAATCGGGTAAAGAGGAGGCATTCCGATACATCTATAAAACTTACTATACAGATCTTTGCCGGATAGCGAGAGGGTATTTGACAGACTCTTATCTATCAGAATCTATAGTAGAAGATTTGGTGTATAGTCTATGGGAAAACCGCTCTAAAATAACAATTAACACCTCATTGAAGAACTACCTTTTCAGAAGTGTAGCCAATAAGTGTATCAATTATCTTCAGCTTGAATATGTGAGAAGGGAAACGGCCTGCTCGTCAGAAGACCTGGTCATTTACAGCGATTTATGGTCCTTGGGCGAAAATCCGGTTGAGCATTTAGAGGGTAAAGAGCTACATTCTATTATTCAGAAGACGATTGACGGCTTATCTCCGGAAACCCGGAAGGTATTTTTATTGAGTCGTTTTGAGAACAAAAGACAAGAAGAAATTGCCGAAATCATGGGAATCACTATTCATACAGTGAAATATCACATGCGAAGTGCACTGGATAAACTGAAGGAAGCAGCAAGATCTTATCTTGCCCTGATTGTAATGTTTATTACGAATATATTTAATTAATATTAAAAAGCAAAGTAATTCACTATACTTCTTCTATTGACAAACTGTCCTGATGATAGCGCAGGTATATGATTTTCAATAGATATTAAGTTTAAGATGGTATGAAAGAAGAATTTGATAAACTGATATATGATTTCCTCTCGGGAAGTATCGCTAAAGAGGACTTACATAAGTTGAACGAATGGATATACTCCGATCCGGAGAATCAGAAATATTTTGAACAGCAGAAACGAATCTGGCTTCTGTCTGCCGAGTATAAAAATGTATCTGTACACGAAGAACAAGCCTATAACAGATTTGCGAAACGAATCCGCAAACATAAGAGTGCTCCGGCAGGAAAGATGAGAAGAGCCTTATTTGTGAAGTATGCAGGTTACGCAGCGGCAATCATTATATTACTGTTTACCACTCCTTTTATAATTTATAATTTTACAACACCTGATGATTCTTTGATTTCCGAAGTATACGCTCCAAGAAAATCGAAATTAAAAATGAAGCTTCCTGACGGTTCTATAGTGTGGTTAAACGCAGATTCCAAGCTTTCTTACTCCGAGAGTTTTAGTCGAAAGAATCGCAATGTCCGGCTGGAAGGCGAAGGGTATTTTGAGGTAGAGCATGGAGAGCATCCATTTGTTATACAAACAGACTCCGCACAGATCAAGGTACTGGGTACTAAGTTTAACGTTAAAATTATGGTGATGAGAATTATATAAAGGTATCACTCCTAGAAGGTTCCATTGTCTTATTGTGCATCAACCAAGAGTTATAATGAAGCCTAATCAAACGATGACAGTTAATAAGCTTGACCAAACTTATAAGCTGACCGAGAGTGCTGACTATGCTGAACAGTGGATCAACTGCAAAGTATTCTGGATGAAGTTCCTATGTCGATCATTTCTAAAGAGTTGGAGCGCCAGTTTGATGTGACATTCGCATTTGAGTCAGAGCAACTCAAGAATTTGATTTTCCATGGAAGTTTTATTATAGAAACAAATAATTTGGAGAAAATATTGGATATTATGTCTGAAACAAATAAATTTAGCTACTCAATTGAAAAAGATAAGGTATATATCCATTCATTGAAAAAATAAGAAACGATTAAAGAATCTTCAAAAATAATATCATGACCGCACAAGAGTTTTTTAAGAACGATCTGTTTGCCGAAAATGCAGGAGTAGTACTGCTGGAAGTACGCAAAGGTTACAGTAAAGCCAAATTAGAAATAAAACCCGAACATCTTAACGCAGGTGCCCGCACACAAGGAGGAGCGATCTTTACGCTGGCAGACCTTGCGCTTGCCGCAGCTGCCAACTCGCACGGCACACTAGCTTTCTCTCTCTCGTCCACTATTACTTTTCTGCGTGCCAGCGGCCCCGGAGATACTCTCTTTGCCGAAGCACGCGAACGCTATATCGGTCGAAGTACAGGTTGCTATCAGGTAGATATAACAAACCAAGACGGAGAGTTGATTGCAACTTTTGAATCTAGCGTATTCCGAAAGGATCAGAAAGTGCCTTTCGAAGTTCAGGAATAAAACAGGAAAGCGCATCAACACTTTTAAAAGTATACCTTTTAGAAACAGATAACGCGGATGATACGGATAAAAAGATAATAAATCCGTGTCATCGCGTTATCCGCGTCTAAAAAATAACAGGTTGGCAGGGCCATTTACTTCTGATATGCCTTCGTTTTTTCTCTATATCTATTTAACGATAGAAGTCAGCGGATGCCGGTTACCCGTCACATTATTCAGGAATGCTTTTGCCGAACCGAAGTTCAGGAATAAATCCAGACGGACAGGAAGATGGTTCAAGTCGTCCGTCACGAAGAAAGTAATCACCTCCTTTTCTTTTCCTTTCTTATCATATTCTACCAATGAGAAGATCAGGCAACGGTAAGTAACTCCATTCTCCGCTTTCACATTTTCTTTTCCACGGTAGATAAGCGTTTGCTCTTCCACTTTACGGCCCGTAGCATCGGGAACTTGATTTTGTCTCCCACCTTATAATCTGCAGGGTCGTAAGAACGTGCCTGCGCCAAGATGCTTAACATATCGTATATACAACGGCTATCGCTAGCTTCAGATTCATCAAACGCTCCATCCCGATAAGTACGTTTCTGGTTTACGAGGCAAAGACCGTCCTTATAAGAAAACCAAGCCTCATCAACCGTGTAACGTTTTCCCTCTTCAGCACCTTTGCGGAAATAGCGCGGTTCCAGTTTTTCACCGATCACACAAGTCAGCGTATCGCGCATCTTGAAAAAGAAGTCTGCCCGTTTACTGCCCAAAGCAAGCAGATTGATCCGGTAGGCAGGTTGTGAATGATAAGTAGTAGCATTCGTCGTCAGACTGGCAAGTCCGGCTTTCACCCAGACAAACTTCCAGTTAAAATATAAATCATACATTACGTGTTCGCCGGATTGAAACGCATCATTCTTCGCTTCACATTGAGCACTGGCTGGGAGGGCGAAAGCTCCCATCAGTAAGGCCACTAATCCGATAATAAAATTGCGTCGAACGCTAACGACGGCGGTTCTGACTATTTCGTTCCCGATCCTTTTTCTTCTTGTCTTCATCTGGTTTTTGTTTTTTAAGTTCATCCAGCTTTTGCTTATCCAGCGGAACTGCATGAATATCCCAACTTTGTTCTAGATCCCAGTTGGCTTTCGGCTCTAAAATCTGATTATAATAATACACCTCTTCGGGCTGCACCCCTTTTTCAAAATTGCCGGTATCCCATTCACCGTTTCCATTCCGGTCGTTAATCAACCGGGCGGAGTACTTACCGGGATTTAAGTAATAAAAGTCGGCATAACCTCCTTCCTCTACTCTTCTTCGGCGTACCACTTATCCTGCGCATCCAACAGTTCAACGAAAGCATTAGGTTCCGCTCCCGTCACCACAAACGTGATTTTGGCATATTCTTCCAACTACGCACCTTGAACCCTTGTTTTATTTTGTCTGTAAACAATCCGTATATACCATGAAATGCGGTCGAATCCACCGAAAATTCATATTCCAGCGTCGGTTCCCAATCATAATACACATTAAACTTCTTCAGATTTACGGAATCCTGCTCAAATTCAAACGGTATATCCTTCCAGAGCGTATCCACCTTTTGCCGCAGATGTATGGCGGCAGTGTCGTAGCTGCTATCGGTTCTTCAAAATTCAAAGAAATATATCCATATACATCCATTGACGAAGGGGCACTAACATTCACCGGCAAGAATTTCGTCGGTTCGGGTTCATCCTCTTCCCCTTTCTTTTTCTTCTTTTTCTTTTTGTCCTTATCCGACTCCTCTTTCTTATATTTCTGCTTCGAAACAAGATTCAGCGTATCTGTACGGGGTACTAATTGGTTTAAAGTATCTGTATAAAGATAAGTCAGACTCATGGCAAGAGTATCCTGTTTGAAGAGCAAAGAATCTTTCACCCAATAATGGATTGTATCGTTCCGCTGATTCTTTTCGATGATAAAAGCATCCTTTTCATCGAAGTTTAAGCCTTTCAAGACTGGCAAAGTGTCCGCCTTACCGGCAAAATAAAAAGTGAACTTATGAGGAACCAGTCTTTCCGACTTGATAAGATATTGCGAATAATTAAGCTCTTTAAAGGCACGGAGGATGACATCATCCGGCAAATAATGCATATATTTCTTCTCAACAATCGTGTCGTAGGTCAATGAGTCCACCCAAGCAGTATCCATGCGGATACGTTCTTCCATGCGGGGGATAATCAACGAATCATGGAAAGCGATCATCTCGCTCTTCTGATTAAAAGTAAAGTTTTGGTCGGCATCCATCAATCCATAGATGCGATATTTGCCGGGAGCTACACCACGGATGGAGAAACGTCCACGGCTGTCTGTACGTGCCACACGGTCGAAAGGCAATTTGTTGAAAGCCGAATCATTCAGGTTGGAATGTAGTCCGACAAGCATACCTTTAATAGGTTCCAGGTTAGAGGCGTCGAGCATTGTTCCTGCTACTTCCATCGTATCGATTTCCGTACCGGTAGAAAACGTAAATGCAAAATTCCCTAGCGGGTTACCTTCATTATTGTCGACAATTGCATCCGAGAAGTCAATCGTATAGGTCGTGTTAGGCTTCAAAGAGTCGAGTAGGTTGACTTGTATTCTCTTGCCGGAAGCCTTGATTTCCGGTTGCTGTATCTGGGGAGGAGAAACAACGACTTTTTCGGTTGCTTTCTCCAGCTTAATAAACTCATCAAACATCAAAGAAATTTTAGTCCTTTCATTATTCAGAGCGCCCGCAGCAGGAGTACTACCGATGAAACGGGGCGGCGTCTCATCATAAGGCCTCCGTCCGGCCGTCCAATACTGGCGCAGGAATATAACATAGCTCCCAGCGTTACTACCGGAAGCACCTTGCGAACTATTTGCTTTATCTTTTGATTCTCAAATTGTAACATGCTGCAAAAATAAGGGTTCTTATTCAATAAACACCACACTTTCTAGCTAATTTATTAAAAAAGGAAAGGGTGACTTAAGGTAATAAACAATATTTGCGACGTTTTTATTTCTTTCCTGCTAATATAATTAGTTTTATTGCCTAAAGAGATTACCTTTGTTGCCTAATCTTTTTTCGTTCCACTATAGTGTTCCGCAAAGAACACTATAGTTTCCCTTGCGGAGCACTATAGTGGGACGAAAGAGAAACTATAGTGGAACGAAATAAAAGTAGCAAGTGAAGTAAATCCGGATAGGCAAACGGATTTATCAATGTGCCTACACTAAATAAAAACGAATATGAGTATACAATATGACCTTTACGACACGCCTGACATTCAACAAACAGGCGACGCACAACCGCTTCATCCCCGCGTAGTATTCAAAGGAACCGTTGATCAGGAAGAATTTCTAGACCGTGTACACAAATTCACAGGAATAAGCCGCAGTTTACTGGCGGGCGCCATGCAGTCTTTCCAAAACGAGTTGAGAGATTTGATTGCCAACGGATGGATTGTGGAACTGGGAGATATCGGATATTTTTCAGTGTCTTTAAAGGGACCTCGTGTAATGAAGAAAAAAGATGTGCACGCACAATCTATTGAGCTGAAGAATGTCAATTTCCGGGTAGGCAGCCAGTTTAAGAAAGAAGTAGGCCAGCAAATGAGACTAGAACGTGGAGAATCGATGACTCGTCACCATGGGAAAGGGCACAGTGAAGAAGAATGTTTGACAATAATCAACCAGCATCTGAACAAATATCCCTGCCTGACCCGCACCGACTATAGCCGATTGACAGGACACGACAAAAAACGTGCTTTGAAAGAACTGAATGCTTTTATCGAACGTGGACTCTTAATCCGTTATGGAACAGGCAAACAGGTGGTTTATGCAAAGAAAACAGAAAGTTAAGTTAAAATCATCTAGCAGAATTACCTAGAATTCCAATTCTGAACTGAACAAAAAAAACAATAATTCAGTGTAGGGTTCTTTTTTATATTAATCATATTTATACTGACTTTTAGTAAATCAGAAC